>Ga0208904_1000941_pt1 | contig 21350 bp, 19 predicted proteins | sample AntAceMetag02UKB_FD_184774 | JGI IMG/M metagenome (GOLD analysis project Ga0208904, IMG submission 184774) | Saline lake microbial communities from Ace Lake, Antarctica - Antarctic Ace Lake Metagenome 02UKB (SPAdes) (version 2) | ecosystem: Environmental > Aquatic > Non-marine Saline and...
GAATTGGAAGCCAAGCGATTGGCGCCGTGTACACCGGTGTGGGCGACTTCACCAAAAGCAAATAAACCTTTTATGTTTGTCTTACCATTCAGATCTGTGTGTATGCCACCGCAGACAAAATGAGCAGCAGGGGAGACAGGTATTAAATCTTTATCCATTTTTATATTATGCCACCAGAGATTTTCATAAATATAAGGAAAACGTTGTTTGATAAATTTACTTCCTTTGTGTGTTATATCCAAATATACTTGTTCTTTTTTACTTTCTTCATAAATTGCACGCGCGACAATATCACGAGGGGCTAATTCTTTTAGTTTGTCATATTTGTGCATAAATCTTTTACCAGCTTTGTTTACAAGGTGTCCGCCTTCACCACGCATGGTTTCTGAAATCAAAAAGGCGGGAGCATCTTTTTTATCAAGAGCTGTGGGGTGGAATTGAATAAATTCCATGTCTTGTATTTCGGCTCCTGCGGTGTGAGCCATAGCGACACCATCACCAGTAGCAATTTTTGGATTGGAGTTGCGCAGGTAAACTTGCCCTGCTCCACCGGTGGCTAAAATAGTTGCTTTGGAATTGAAAGTAAGGATTTTATTTTTTTCAGTATCTAGTACCAGAGCTCCGTGACAAATCTTGTCTTTCATAACTAATTCAAAAGCCAAATGAGATTCAAAAATTTCTATATTATCATTATGGCGCACCTGATGAATTAAGGCGCGTTCAATTTCTTTTCCAGTGGCATCATTAGAGTAAGCGATTCTTTTTTTACTGTGACCACCTTCTTTACTAAGGCAAATATCATCTTCACATTTACTAAAACCTACCCCTAGTTTGATTAGACGTTTTATTTCTTTGGGGGCTTGTCCCACCATTATTTCTACAGCTTTTTTATTATTAAGATTGCAACCTGCCTGCAGAGTATCTTTGATATGTTTTTCAAAGCTATCATATTTATCTAGCACAGCTGCAATGCCACCCTGAGCATAGTTGCTATTACTCTCCATCAATTCTTTTTTTGTGACAATCGCAACTTTATCGTGCTTCGCTGCGTCAATAGCAAAATTAAGCCCTGCAATACCAGAGCCAATAACGAGGAAGTCATATTGTAGACTTGAATTATTTTTCATTTATGTTAGTATATTTAGGACGGTCAACGGATACCAAGGAGGTATTATCATGGAAACCCGTCGTTGTTCCGAGGTTGTCGTGGTCTAGCGGTGCACGCTCGACTCCCGCGTCAGGCAGGGTTATAATCAAGTTAGTCGGGAAAAAGACCCTGCCAGAACACACGTTTGTTCTTTGAGTAAATCTGGGCTGAATTTAGTCCCATGGGCTTTGTTCCAAGGATGGACTCTCGAAGTCCGTATACAAACGTGGCCCGTAAGGGCAGATGACCAAACGTAAAGGAATTCTCGGGGGTGTATACGGCACCCCCTTTTCTCAATCCTAGTTGTCGGGGTTGTTTTTTATTTATAAAATATTCAAACTTAGATCAAGAGCTTTCGCGGAGTGGGTGAGTGAACCTAGCGAAATTATATCCACACCAGTTTTTTGGTATTCTCTAATATTTTTTTCTGTAATTCCACCAGAAGCTTCCAAAATGATATTTTTATTTATTTTTCTAATTTGGGGTACCAGTTTTTTAATAAGCTCTGTTTTCATATTGTCGAGCATTATTGCTCCAGGATTTTGTTTGGTAAACTTCAGAGCTTGTTTTTCGGTTTTGCATTCTATCTCATAAAAATCTAAATCCTGAGCGAAAGCTGAGTAAAGCGAAGCTGAAGTCGAAGGATCCCGTTGTTTGTCTGTCGATCTACGGGATGTTTCGACTCCACTCCCTTTCGCTTTGCTCAAGGTCGTTTCGCTCAACATTTGTAGGTGGTTGTCTTTGATAAGAATCCAATCGTAAAGACCAAGACGATGTGTGCCTCCACCACCAAGTACAACAGCTTTTTTATCCAGTAGCCCCCATTGAGTCTTTCTGGTTGAAACAAGAAGTGGTCTTGATTTTAAAATTAATTTATTTGTTTGTGTGGCAATACCAGACATTCGTTGTAAAATATTTAAAATAGTTCTTTCTAATTTTAGAATATCTTTTATGCCGCCTGTTATTTTTAAAATTTTATTACCTTTTTTTATTTTGTTTCCGTCCTTTTGATAAATTGTGGTTTTTATTCTGTATTTTTTTAAGAGCCAGTTTATTTCTTCTATACCTGCAATAACACCAGATTCCTTTGCAATAATAATAGCTGTAGTTTTTTTATTTTGTTTGATTAAAGTGTCGGTGGTGACGTCACCTTTGTCGTCTAAGTCTTCCTGTAACATAAAATCAACCAGCCATTTTACTTGGGTTTTGTATTTAGAATTTCTGAGGGTAAGTTTTGACTTCTGGTTGAAGTACTTTTTTATTTTTTCTTGTTTTGTCATAAAATTAGTTTTAATTCGTTCGATTCGTCTTATTCGCGTTCTATTAAACAATGATAAATAGAACACTAATTTAACGAATTAAACTAATCGGAACGAATTATTTTATTTTCATCATTTTATCTAAAGCTAATTTAGCTTTTTCTATTATATCACTATTTATCTCAATAATTTGTTCTTTGGTGGGATTTTTTAGAGCACCTAGAATATCTTCAAGTTTGATTTTCTTCATATAAGGACAAAGATTGCAGGTACCAACAATATTTCTTTCAGGAAATTCAGTTTTTATTCTGTCTGTTATTCCACATTCAGTAACTAGCATGACATCGTCATCATGATTTGCGACATAATTTACCATGTCAGTGGTGCTACCAGCTAGATCAGCATGGTCTACTACAGCAGGATTGCATTCTGTGTGAGCTAATATTTTTGCATTTGGATATTGCTTGCGAAGTTTTATAATACTTTCCGGATTAAATTCTTCATGAACAGTACAAGTACCGTCCCAGAGAATTAGTTTTTTGTTAGTTAGTTTTTGTAAATTTCTTCCCATCAAGTTATCTGGCACAAAAATAACTTCTTCACTATTAAGAGATTCTATTACTTTTAGAGCATTGGCAGAAGTACAGACCAGATCACACTCTGCTTTTACTTCAGCGTAAGTATTTATATAGCAAACTACTGGTACACCAGGGTGCTCTATTTTTAATTTTCTTATATCCTCAGCATTAATTGACTCAGCTAGAGAACAACCAGATATAGTAGGAACTAAGACTTGTTTATCAGGATTTAAAATTTTGGCAGTTTCGCCCATGAAATAAACTGAACAGAAAATAATTTTATCAGCGTCAACTTCACTTGCAATTTTACTTAGTCCATATGAATCTCCAATATAATCTGCCACACCATACATTATATCTGGGGTTTGGTAGGAGTGGGCGAGTATGACTGCGTTTTGTTCACGTTTTAGTTTATTAATCTCAAGAGTCAACGGAGCAATACGTTCACAATCACTTTCAGTAAAGCAAGTCTTATTTAGTTTTTCAAAAAGACGTGCAGTTTCTTGTCTTATTTCTGTGGCACTTATATCCATATTTTTTTGTATAGTTTTTACAATATAGTTTTCTTTTTCAAATAATTTTTTTACCCAATCGTTGCCAGTATAAACTATGTCAAATTCATTCACGATGTTTTTTACATGTTCTACCCAATTATCTTCGTTATGAATATCTGGAATGGCAATTATCTTGATATCCTGAACGGAGCGAAGCGGAGTCGAAGGATCCCGTTGTCTATGTGTCGAGCTACGGGATGTTTCGACTTCACTCCTTTCAGTCGTTTCGCTCAACATTAACAGTGCTTCTTCAATCATTTTTTGGCGTTCCTCAAAACTGTACGGATTATCATCAGTCTTGCTGTACTGAGAACTACCAATACCAATAATTATTTCATCTTCTGAAATTTGTTTTATGGCATCAAGGTGTCCTTGGTGAAATGGTTGGAAACGCCCGATAAAAAGTGCTTTTTTCATATTTATTAATAGAACTCAAATTATACAAATCAGACAAATTTATACAAATAAATAATTTGCGAAAATTTGAAGTAATTTGTTAGATTTGTGTTCTATTGTAATTTACAAATCGGAGCTATACTTCTCTTGTGCTCAGAATTTTTAATTAAGTTTTGTACTAGTTCAATCTCTGTGTTATCAAAATCAGATAGACTTTTATTATTTTCTCCGACAGGGACGGATCCGCCTTGGGTGGAAAGTGCTAATAAAATTTTATCTAAATTTTCATAAGTAATACCAAGCTCTTCTTCATCAGTCTGACCTTCCCAGAGTCCTGCAGACGGAGGTCTAGTAATAATACTTTCTGGAATACCAATATATCTGGCTAGTTCTCGTTCATCAGTTTTGTACAAATCTCCAATTGGTAAAATATCACAACCAGCATCACCATGTTTTGTAGAATAGCCAGTCATTATTTCTGTTTTGTTACCAGTTCCTAAAACAAGTCCGTTAAGTTCGTTAGCTTTGGAGTAGAGGAGTGTCATTCTTATGCGGGCCTTCAAGTTTCCCAAAGTCATTTTATTTGGTTCAAAATCTAACACATCATTATAAGTTTCAACTAAATTATCAATATTTAATATTGAATATTTAATATTAAAATTTTTTGCAATTAGTTTTGCCAATTTCAAATCTTCGTCTGTATTAGTATTAGACGGCATCATGACTCCATATACTTTGTCAGCTCCTAAAGCTTCTACTGCTAAATAAACAACAACAGAAGAATCTAAGCCTCCAGAGAGCCCCAAGACAACAGGCTTGTCTCCTGTTTGGGCTTTGATAAAATTAATTATTTTATTTTTTATTTTTTCCATAAGTTTTGTTGTAAACTCTTTTGAAATTTCCTCGTTTCAAGTTAAAAGCTTGGCGTTCGTCATGGTGATTTATAATATTACCAATCAACGTTTTACATTTTGGACATTTTAATATTTTTAAATTTGCGTACTTATCAGTACCAAGTATTCGATTTAAATAACAACGTCTTAACCACCCCGGACCGTCTTTTTGGTATGTAAATAGAAATTCACCACATTTGGCACATGATATGTCCAGTACCTTGCACGTACCACCCTTTTTGTGGAAGTATCTATCTTTGATGGTTAGTTTCATAGTGGGGGTATTCTAGCAAAAAAGTTTAATAATTACCAGGTGTTGACTGGTGGTCTTCTTTTTGTTTATAATGTATATAAGCTGGTGCGTAAACGGAAATGGAAAGAGAGGGTCTATGGTAGCCATTGCCAAAGAGAGAGAGAGCTTCCTCACATGATTTCCAGTACGGAGTTTTGGGAAGTTGTGGAGGCTGACGAGAGCCAGACTTCCTATGCCAGGTTGATGGTCAAGGGTACGGATGTCACTTGCCAGCCGGTTGGTGGCGGTCGTGTCGTTTTGAACAGTGACCTGGGCATCATCTACTACAAAAGGATGGATGCAGAGGACAGGGCAAAGAAGTTGAACAGGATTTGGAACAAGAGTCGTTCGTGACAAGTCGTCTCAACAACACTCGCCCAACCACAATAAGGAGATGTCCATGACGAGTACTTTGTAGATATTTGTCTATAGAGTAATGTCATGGACAAAAAACAGTAAAGACGCGATTAATCGCGTCTTTACTGTTTTTTGTAGTCCCAAGGGGAATCGAACCCCTGTTCCCAGGATGAAAACCTGGTGTCCTAACCACTAGACGATGGGACCATGTTAGAACGACAAAATTATACTATATATAATAAAATATGTCAAGAATAGTAGACTGTGTATTCAAAAACACCCTCATTTCCTCCGATAATAATTTAATTATTTAAATCATTGTCGCAGGGAGGGTGTTTTTGAAAAAAATGAACATATAATTGAATTACCTCACACTCCACTGCTTTGCGATTGAAAAACCACATCTTTGTGGTGGAGGTCTATATGAGATACTCCAGCTTTCGGGCCAACTTTGTGAGGATCCAAGTGGTCCTACCGACGATAGCAGTGATCAGTATGTGGAAAAAGATAATGAGCGGTGTGTTGAGCCCGCGAGCATCCAGTCCCAGGCTGATTGCTGCCGAGTTGATGCGAATCAGACGAGCAATCAATCCATGGCTATTTGCTACGAGTAGGAGAGTCACGATCATCGCGATGGCAGTGATTGTCAGCCACGGCCATCCCTTCGAGATTTTCATGGTGACCTCCTAGAGACTCTTACCGAGAGGTCCAGGGCGCAAATTACCATACTGTTCTTCTCCGGCCTCCTGGACGACGATCATGAACGGGAATTCCTGTCCCGAGAAGGCGTAGCCGAGGAAGGCATTCTCCATCGAATTCTCCATGGTGTATTCCCATCCCTGGAGACGAATGTATTCCTCCAGACCATCCGGGTTGAAGCGGACGATTTTGGTGTTGATGACCCTGGCGTCCGAGGGGATGGTGACCTTGAAGGGAAGCATGTTTGCGTAGGTCACGCGTGTGAACGGACTGGTGACATACCAACCCGGGTCTACCTGTTGCCAGACTTCTCCGTTGAGGGAGTCGTAGGCCACGCCGATCTCGTTGATCGTGACGTGGTTCAGGGAGGCGATGTAGAAGAGCGGTGCTCCCAACATGACAATGATGAAGAGTGCCAGCGCTACTTTTCGTCTCCAGCTACCGAAGACCTGGGTGAAAGTCTGGTTCGACATGGGTAAAACTCCTGTTCTTTTTTCCTTTAGCGTCTTGTGTTCACTACCGCGAAATCCACGGTTTGTGAAAAAACAAAGACTTCAAATAATTCTAGTATATATTAATAATTATGTCAATGCGAGACATGGATATTTTTTTGGCTAAATCTAGCCAATTTTTTGTTTCCACAGTTTACTCTATTGACACATAATAAGTTTTCCTGTATTATATTGATAACTCCACAGACAGTAGGTGTCTCAATAGACTTAATTTCCTACCGAGGATACAAATGATGAATTTCATCAAAGGTCGTTGTATTCTATTTGTTCTGTGGTTTAAGCCACAGTTTTTTGTTTTTTAGACAAGAAACCAATAAACATATTTATGGCTAAAACCAGACAACAAAAAGAAGAATCTGTTAGCAGTCTTGCTACCAGAATCAAAGAATCTAAATCAGTGATTTTTGCTAATTTTCAAGGTCTTAAGGTTTCCGAATCTGAAGAACTTCGCGGCCAGTGTCGTGAACAAAATGTTGGATATTTAGCAAGCAAAAAAAGCCTTGTAAGAAAAGCTTTGTCCGACTCAGGTTTTGAAGTCGACACAAAAGCTTTTGAAGGTGGTGTAGCTGCTGTATTTGGAATAGAAGACGAGGTAGCTCCTGCTCAATTACTTCATAATTTTGCCAAAAAACATGACGTCGTAACTTTTTACGGTGGAGTGCTAGAAGGTAAATATATTGACGGTAAAAAAGTAGAAGAGCTAGCAAAATTACCAAGCAAACAAGAACTTTATGCAAAACTAGTTGGATCTATTAATGCTCCAGTATCTGGCTTTGTAAATGTCTTGGCTGGTAACTTGCGTGGCCTTGTTAGCGTGTTAAATAATATTAAAGAAGCGAAAGCTTAATTAAAAATAATATGACTGATGAACAAGTAAAACCAGAGGAGAAAAAAGAAGAAGCTCCTAAGGTTGAAGAAACAAAAGCTCCTCAAGCTGAAGAAAAAGAGGAGAAAAAAGACGTGGAAGTTCCTGCAAAATTCAAATCTCTTGTAGAAGAGATTGAAAAAATGTCAGTTCTAGATTTAGCTGAATTAGTTAAAATCCTAGAAGACAAATTTGGTGTTTCAGCTGCTGCTCCTGCTATGATGATGGCTGGCGCTCCTGCTGCTGGTGAAGATGCTGTAGAAGAAAAAAGCGAGTTCAATGTAGAACTTACTGAAATCGGTGGTACCAAAATCGCTGTTATCAAAGTAGTAAAAGAAATAACAGGTTTAGGTCTTGCTGATGCCAAAGGATTGGTAGACGGCGCTCCTGCTGTTATCAAAGAAAATGCTCCAAAAGCTGAAGCAGAAGAAATCAAAAAGAAAATTGAAGAAGCTGGTGGTAAAGCAGAACTTAAGTAATACACGGAAATACGGAACAAAAGGATTATACGGAAAATAAAACACTTCTAGAAATAGGGGTGTTTTTATTGAAATTTAGCTAAATTCTGTTATACTATTGACAATTTTTTAAAAAGATGGTATTCTGTCTTGAAAATCGTTCTTTGAAAAAAGTGTATGTTTGGGGTATAAAATGTATCTAAATTAGGTATATTATTTACCCCAAACATCACAACATACTTTTGACCGTCCATGGGGTAATGGATGGTCTGGACCAAGGCGAAAGGATATAGAATGAAGACGACAAACCTCTTGCGGATCAGGGATGGTCTCTCGTTCGCCCGCCAGCTCGGCGTCGTGGAGCTTCAGCTCGTGACCGAGAACCACGGCAACAGTCGGTGGTACTGGAGAATGCACGATTTCCTCAACATGTTGCGGGATGCTCTCGAGAAGGGCATCATCCAGACCGAGGAGTACGCGCAACTGCTGGCCGAGGCCGAGGAGCACGGTCTGCTCGCTGACTTCACGGCGTTCGTGAACAAGGCGCGCGAAGCCGACGTTTCCACGGATCTCTGTGGTGAGTGGAGCTTCCAGCTCTGCCAGGCCATCGACGGGAACACCTGTCACGTTCCGGTCGATCACCTGCCTCACGGCCACATTACCTACCAGGGCAATCGTGCCACCGGGGAGTTCCTCGATCTCGAAGGCTGCAACAACTTCCTGTTCAGGCTCATCGAGGGTGAGCTGGAGGAGACCCTCATGGGGCCGGATGAGGCCGCGGCCGTGTTCTGTCAGGCCATTCGCGCCGACGTGCCCATCGACCAGGAAAACTTCAGCCGTCGGATGCACGCCCTGCCTCACGAGGTTCTGGGCAAGATGGTGGCCGAAGGAAGGGTCATTGAGGAGCGTCGGGAGGAGAGCGAGCGCGAGCGCCGGCGCAACTCGGATCAGATCCCTGACATTCTTCGTCAGGTCGCAGGCCTCCTCGGTCTGGACTTGTCGGGGTTGGATTTCTCCGGTTCCTCCCTCCTGTCCCTTCTGAGTGAGACGCATGACTGCGAGAACTGCACCATCGCCGACATATGCCCCCTTCGGGAGTTCCTGGTTCACGAGCAGCAGGCGACGTCGCTCACCACCGACACCGACGTGTCCACCGACGGTGGCAACGGCGACACTCCGCCCGAGGAGCAGGCGCCGTCCGCCGACCCTGCGTCCCCCGAGGACGAGACTTCCGACACGTCCGTCGAGGTCGCCACCACCCCGGACGTTGCGCCTCCCGAGGCGCCGTCCACCACCCCGGAGCAGTAGCTTCGATTGAACCAGTGCGCGCTCACATGAGCGCACGCTGGCAGACGCCGAGGCTCGACTGGTCATCATGCAATGTGATGACCAGTCGCTCCTTCCTTCCAGAGTAAATAAATATATTTGTATATTGTGGAAGAAAAAACACTCTCAAAGTATGAGAGTGTTTTTTATTTGATTATTTAGCTTATTTTGTTGTCGCACTTTTCATTCGACTCACCATTACAATCGCAAATAGTAATATACCAGCCCCAATGAATTGAGTAGTGTTCATTAGATTGCCGTGAACAAAGTATTCTAAAATTACAGCTGAGATTGGTAAACCTAGTTCACAAATAGTTGAGACAGAAGCTTTGGTATGTTTTAGACCAAAGTAATAGAGTAGCATGGCTACACCGCCAGAACTAAAAATAATTAAAAAGAAAAATTTCCATTGTACAGGGGAGATTATTGGGATGGCAGTTTGGTTACCAACAAAGAGCATCATTACACCAACAATCAAAGCAGTAAAACCAAAGCGGATATAAGTACCAATCCGGTAGTTTGTTTCCTTTAAAGCGCGTTTGGAAAATACAGTAGAGGCTCCCCAGGAGATAGCTGCTAAAAGTCCAAACATGGCTGCTATGGTAGTTTTGTCTCCAGTATCAAAGTTTGGTCTTAGCTCTGGGAAGGCAATGGCGTAAGCTCCAATCAGGGCGAGTACAGCGTAAAAGAAAAATTTCTTTGGTAGTTTTTCTTTTAGTAATATCCAAGCAAGTAATATAGCAAAGATTGGTTGAAGTTTTTGCATCAAGATCACTGCTGATAAGTGTGCAAAGTTTACATAAAACAAACCTTTGGTAATAGCTAGACTACCTAAGGCTCCACCAAACAAAGCGACAAGAAAGAAATAAAAATAACTAGTTTTGGTTATAACTTTTAATTTTTTTCGTTCATAAATTAAAAAAGGCAACATTATCAAAAATGCTATTGCATGTTCAATAAAAACTACTGTTGTTACAGGTAGGGAGTAGAGCGCAGGTCTAAGTACTACACCGTCTAGGCCCCACAACATTGCGGCCACCACTATAAATAGTGGAAAGATATACAGAGGTTTTTTCATATACGCGTATTTAAAAAGAGAGGGTTTTTTATTCAACTCTTTTTATTGATTAATATTTGAATGAGTAAATTTTATTAGAGTCAAGAACGTAAATAGTCTTGCCTGGTTCGTCTATGATCATGCTAGTAGGATTTTGCCAAGCAGAATAAGTATATTGATTGAGTAGTTTGCCAGTCTTATCTAATATTACAACACGTTTGTTGGTTGGTTCCAAAATGTAGAGGTTGTCAATGTCATTGTATGTCCAGATTTCAGTTGGGTTTTCTAAAGCTGGATCAAGTCCTGTAATATTAAAATTAGTTTTATTGCCAGCATCAAATTTAAAAATTTCACCATTTTGTTTCAAGACAAAGAGGTCTCCGTCAATAGCTAGAGAAACACCATCGCTGATATCAGAATTATCTTTTAGCCAAGGTGTACCTTTGTCGTAGCCAGTTTGGGTAAGATTGTGTTTATAAATTTGATTGTTGATTGGGTCCAAGATGTAGACGCGTCCGTTGTATATAAACAAATCAGTTATTTTAGTCGTGTCTTGTTCAAAATTAACATCAAGTTTAGTTAGATTATTTATTTCTTTATTATATTCTGCCAAACTTTGGTCGCCTGAAGCAAAAATAATCTTGTCATTTTCTTTTGGTGTGTCAGCCAGAATTAGACGGGGGATGGTATTGTGAGGAGTTACTTGTAGTTCTTTGGTGCTAGCATTTAGTTTATAAAGATTGATGTCGTCTGGGCCAAAGACAAACAAGGTATTATCTAATAAAGCTATTTTTTCTGTCATGGCCGATTCATTTACTCCTGATAAATCTACAAGTATCGTCGGTGTTACTTCTATAATTTTTCTTAGTTTAATTAAGACAGAGTCAATCTCAGTGTTGAGTTCTAGTTTTTCATCTTTTTTGTTATCAGGTAGGGTTTCTACTAGAGTCTGGGCTTCGTGGAGTAGAGCTAGAGCTCGTTCTTCATCGTCATAAATTAGGCTAGCATCAGCTGCATTTTTTTTATCAATAATAGCTTGGACTTGATTATTATAAGCTTGACGGTCGGCCTGAATATTTTCTTTAGTTTTGAAAATTAGTAGACTAACTATAAAAATAAGAGCAAATATTATAGTGGCAATAAGTAAGATTCTACTGGTCATTGGCATGTGCCCAAAATCTTGTTTTTTTTCTTTTACTCTGTTTTTGTATTCTCTTATAACTTCACTGCGTTGTCCACCACGATTGCTAATTATTAAAAATAGGGCGACTAGAGATTTGTATGTAAAAAAGAAAATAGTTTTTATAAGTTTGAATAAACCAAGAATGGTAGTGACAAGTGCGCGACCGATTGAAATCAAAACGGTATTTAAAATAGTTTCCGGTTTGTCAGTTCTTGGGCGATAGTTTGTTTCAATATTACCTTTCCTTTTTGTTTCTAGATTTTTTTTACGTTTATTTTGGACTTTATTCAATTGTTTTTCATTATGTTTTTGTCTTAAATTATCCAACAAAGAAGACGAATTTTTTTTGATATTTTTGAGAATTGGTGGAGATAAAATTTCTTCTGTACTTTTAGCTTGGGTTAGCATTTTGTTGAGTGATTCTTCTGAACCCACAGACATTTTTTTTGGTTGGCGTCCTGTGGTTGGCATTTGGTTTTTGTTGGGAAATTGGAACAAAATACCACCAAAAGATAAGTCACGATTTATATCACTCAAGACTTTTTGGACATGTTCGGCGCTTTGTCTGCTGTTACGATTGGTAATTATTTTTTTAACTCTATCAGTATTGAAATAATCCATGACATGTGGGGTGGCAATATAAAATAAGTCACCTTCGTTTATTTCACCCTGCATCATAGAGGAGAAGAGGTGATTGGCATTAAGTTCTTCACCATCGGCCAAAATATCCAAAGTTTCCAAGTCTTGTTTGCCTTGATAAAAAAGATTTGCTTGGGGTGAGCCGTGATAAGCAAAAGAAAGTTCATGACCTCTCAAAACACCAACAATACAACTAATAACAGAATCTTTGTATTGTAAAATGTGATGACCACGACGGTTTATAAATTCTAGAGTGGTCTCAAAAGCATTTTCTTCATTATTGTCAGTTTCATAGTAGCCAGATTCTAGATCGTCTATCATTTGTTGTAGGTGTTCAATCTGTTCTAGATTGCCATTGTTGATTTCTGCCAATGCAAAAAAATAACCCTTTTTTTCTTCCTCAGGGGTACCAGGTTCTGTAATGTGGAGGAGGACGTGAGACCTCTCCTGGTCTTTGCCTTCTACAAAAAACTCATTAATTTCGAGTACGTCTTTCATAAATCTTAGTTAAAAGTCCACAAAGCTCATAGTTGCAAAGTTTTGACTTTAATGGACTTATTCATTATACTATATCTTGCAAATACTGGAAAGGCTCTAAATACCCAAAAGGCTTAAACTGTGTATATTCTAGCCTTCCTATATTTTCAAATTTTTAGGCTTTTAAATTTAAAATTATGCTTGAACACCTTTTTGGTTCAAAGACTAGACTAAAACTTTTGAGGACTTTTTTTCGTGATGAAACAAAGTCTTTTTATGTGCGTGAGCTTTCTCGCTTGCTCGATGCACAGATAAATGCGATCCGTCGTGAGCTAGAACTACTTGTAAAATCAGGTTTGATAAAGGAAACTAAAGATGGGGGAACGGACACAGAAAAGGCTGGGCATGCTCTACGTAAATATTACAAACTTGATACTGAGTCTATTTTGTATCCAGAGATGAGTGCGCTATTGTTGAAGGGGCAATCTATGGGTGAGAGTAAATTTGGAGAGGAATTGGCCAAAAAAAGTGGGGATGTAAAATTGCTACTTTTGACAGGACAGTTCACTAGTGACAAAAGAGCACCGAGTGATTTACTTATTGTGGGAGAATTGAAAGAGAGGACTATTGCCAGAGTTATTTCTGCTTATGAAAAGGACTTTGGTTTTGCTATCAACTATACAACCATGACGGAAAAAGAATTTAATGAGCGTCGTCATATTATGGATAAATTTATCTATGGTTTGTTTGAAGCCGAACATATAAAAGTGGTAAATGAACTTGGAGTCTAACTATGTATTTACTTATAGACATGTCAGAATTTAATTTTGTTCACCTATCTTTATTTAATGATAAAGAAATTTTGGTTGATGAAAAATACGAAGGACAGAATAGAGAACTGTTGGAATGTATAGAAAAGTTCATAAAGTCAAAAGTTCATAAAGTCAAAAGTGTTAGAGATATTGAGGGTATTATGGTTGTGGTGGGGGCTGGTAGTTTTACTTCTACACGTATTGCCACTGTGGTGGCAAATAGCTTTGCTTATGCCTTGCAGATTTCACTTTTGGCAATTAAAGAAAATGAAATTGATAAGGTGCAGAGTTTAATTTCAAAATTAATTAAACAACCAAAAGGGCAGTATATATCTGCAACTTATTCAGGTGAACCGAATATTAGTCAACCTAAATCCAAAAAATGAAAAATCTAACTCTAAAAATTCACGGTCAAGTACAAGGGGTTAATTTTCGTTTTGGTGTAAAACAAAAAGCCGATGAACTCGGACTTGTGGGTTGGGTGAGAAATGATAAGGGCGGTTGTGTATCTGTGGTTGTAGAAGGAGAAGAAGATAAATTGGATGAGTTGAAAGAATATTGTAATGAAGGACCAAGATTGTCTATGGTAGAAGATATGAAAGAAAAGGGTTTTTTTATAAAAAGATTAAGTTTTAATAAGTTTGAGATCAAATATTAAGTTATGCTTTCAGATCATCAAAAATATAGACTATACGAAATCTTGCCAGGTTTATCTATCTGGCTAACTTTGATTTTGAGTATTATTTTATCATTTGTTCGTCCTTTGTGGATGATTTATTTTATTATTGTTTTTGATATTTATTGGGTTTTGAAAGTAATGAATTTTGCTTTTTATCTTATAATTGCGTGGAAAAGATTTAAGTCAGCTAGAAATACCGATTGGAAAGATAAGCTTTCTCACGAGATTACAAATTATGATGACAAGCGTCACGTGGTTTTTCTTACTCTCTATAATGAGAGTTGGGGAGTGGTAAAGTCAGCTATCAAGAGTGTATGTCAGGCTACTTATGATAAAGAAAAAATTGTGATAGTTATTGCTGGGGAAGAAAGACAAAAAGAAAATTATGAGATGATTTTGAAAAATGTGAAACAAAATTTTTCAGATTGTTTCCTTGATATTGTCGGTGTGATGCATCCTGCAAACTTGCCAGATGAAATTCCTGGTAAAGGTTCCAATTTACATTATGCTGAGCGTGAAATGAAAAAATATATTGATAAACGTGGTTGGGATTATGCCAATGTGATTGCGACTATTTTTGATATTGATACGATTTGTCATGAACAATATTTTGCTTACCTGACTTATCTGTATTGCACTCATCCCAATCCAACCAAATCATCTTTTCAACCAATTGCCCTATACAATAATAACATGTGGGAATCTCCGGCTATGCTTCGTATTATGGCATTTGGTACTACCTTTTGGATGCTGACATCTTTGGCTCGTCAAGATGCCCTAGTGACTTTTTCATCTCACTCCATGAGTTTCAAAGCAATTGTAGAAGCTGGTTTTCATGAAAAGAAAATTGTTAGTGAAGATTCACGTATTTTTTATCAGTGTTTACTAACTTATGATGGAAATTATGAAGTGACACCAATGTATGTGCCAGTTTCTATGGATACGGTACGTGATGATAAGTGGTGGCAGAGTCTAAAAAATCTTTATAAACAGCAACGTCGTTGGGCTTGGGGTACAGAACATATTCCATATTTGCTTTGGGAATTTGGTAAAAAAGGTGTAGGTAGAAAAGTTCCTTTTTGGAAAAAGTTTAAATGGGTATTTGTGGAGTGGGAAGGAAAATGGTCTTGGGCAATGGTGGCTTTACTCATTACATTCCTCGGTCGCTTGCCTATGTGGGTGGCACCAGAATCAGTTCGTCAGAGTGCCTTGTTTTTCAATGCTCCACATATGTTGGAGATTTTGATGTTTATGGCTATGACTGGTTTGCTTTTATCAGCCATCCTATCTATTCCACTTTTACCACGTCGCCCAGAATCACATCCACGGCATAAATATATTATAATGGTATTGCAGTGGTTACTTTTACCAATCAGTATGATTTTTATGTCAGCTATCCCTGCAATTGACGCTGTCACACATTTGATGTTTGGAAAATATTTAGGTTTTAATGTTTCACAAAAGAAGAGAAAATAAGTTGATATGATTCTAAGAAAATTATTTTGTTCAAAATTTTGCTTAATAATAGTTATTGTTCTAGTAGCTCTTGGTTATTTTGGTTATCAATGGGCAAAGAATTTGTCAGTAGAAGATTTTCTAGATTTATCTTTTGTAAAAGAAAAGATTGGGGATGAGAATCAAGATTTATTTCAGACTGTTCCGCGTTTACTTGGTTTTACAAAACCAATGACCTATTTGCTATTGTTTGAAAATAATACTGAACTTCGTCCTGGTGGGGGATTTATTGGAAGTTATGCATTGGTCACAGTCAATAAAGGTAATACGGAAATAATAAAATTTGAGGGTACGGAAAATTTTGATAGGAATATCCCAGAAGATTGGCGTCCAAGTCCACCAGCTCCACTAAAAGAACATCTTGGTGTGTCTCAATGGTTTTTTCGTGATGCCAACTGGTCACCAGATTTTTCTGTGAGTGCAGCCAAAGCGTTGGAATTGTATATAGGCCAGGGTGGGGAGAAGGCAGACGAAATTAATGCTGTTATCGCTATTACGCCGACAGTACTAGAAGAGATTGTTGGTTTGACTGGTCCTATGACTGTGGAGGGAATTAAATTTACAGCAGAAAATTTTACTGAGACTTTGGAATACGAAGTTGAATATGATTATGAAAATAAGGGAAAGGAATTTAGTGAAAGAAAAAGTATTATGGAGCCTCTTATGATGAAGATTATGAGTATGTTGAAAGGAGATTTTATTTTACATTTCAATGAATACCTAGATTTGTTTGCAAGTCTGGCAGAAGAAAAACAAATAATGATTTATATAGTTGATGGAACTTTGGAGAGTATAATAGAAGAACGTGGCTGGTCTGGTGAAATGACAGAAACAACTGGAGACTATTTACTATGGGTTGATGCAAATTTAGCAGCTTTGAAAACTGATTATGCACTAGACAGAGAACTGACTTATTCTATTTCTAAAAACGAAGCTGGGGAGTATTTAGCGACAGCTGAAATGAAATATATTCATAATGGTAGTTTTGATTGGCGTACTAGTCGCTATCGTACTTATACTAGAATTTTCGTGCCACAAGGGAGCGAATTAATTTCTGTTGACGGTGCAATGAAATGGGATAGGACTACAGCTCCGGGTGCTGTTGATGAAGGTGTGGAGCTAGATAGACAATGGTTTGGTACTTTTATTTCTATCGAGCCTGGTAAAACTGGTAATTTATCATTTACTTACAAACTACCAGAGGATTTATTTAGTGATGAATATTCTTTGTTTGTACAAAAACCACTTGGAACTCTAAATCATAAATTGACTTTAGACCTAAATTTTGGTACAAATATAACTACCGCAAAACCAGCTGAAGAGAAAGAAAATTTTGGAGACAAGGTCTATTCTTATGAAAGTGATCTAAGAATAGATAGGGAATTTTCAATATCATTTAAATAATTTTTATGTGGATAAAAAAAGTGGCCATTGATCTTGGGACGACAAACATTTTGGTGCACATACCAAAACGTGGAATTGTGATTAATGAACCATCAGTCGTGGCTATATCCAAAGACGACAAAAAAGTTTTGGCAGTTGGAGTTGAAGCCAAGGATATGATTGGGCGTACACCTGATACGATTGTGGCAGAGCGTCCTCTAAAAGATGGCGTGATTGCTAATTATCATACAACAGAAGCTATGCTTCGTTATTTTATAAATAAGGCTTTGGGTGGAGTAAAATTATTTCGTCCTGAAGTTATGATTGCCGTACCGGCTGGGATTACTTCTACAGAGAGACGTGCTGTGGTGGACGCTGCTATGGCAGCTGGAGCTCGTGCTGCTTATATTATAAAAGAACCAATTGTAGCTGCTATCGGGGCTGACATTCCTATTGGGAGTGCTTCGGGTCATATGATAATGGACATTGGCGGTGGTACAGCCGAGATTGCAGTTATTTCTCTTGGTGGAATTGTTTCTTGTGGTTCAGTTAGAATTGGTGGAAACAGATTTGATGCTTCTATTGCTGAATTTATTCGTCGTAAATATGGTTTGGCAATTGGTGAGCGTAGTGCAGAAAATATAAAAATTCAGATAGGTTCAGCTATGTTTATGGATAAGCCTCTTACTATGGATGTGAAGGGCCGTGATATGATTTCTGGTTTACCAAAAACTATCGTCGTAAAGTCAGATGACACTACAGAAGCTTTGCAAGATGATTTAAAGGGTTTGATAGAAGCTACTAAAGAAGTTCTTCATGATACACCGCCAGAGTTGTCGGCTGACGTCATGGACAAAGGAATTATTATGTCTGGTGGTTCATCTCAGCTTCGTAATTTGGATGAATTGGTTTCCCAAGCTATTGGCGTGCCATGTTATGTGGCAGACGAGCCACTTCTGTGTGTAGCAAAGGGGACTGGTATTGCACTTGAGAATTTAGAAAGTTATAAACGATCTATTTTATCAACAAAATAGTATGATAATAGGAATTGATGCCTCACGCGCCAATGAAGAAAAAAAGACCGGCGTTGGTTGGTATTCTTATCATGTGATACAAGAACTCAAGCACCTGACCACCCAACCACCTAACCATCCAACCACTTCGCAATCTTTGCGAGTGGTTTTGTATACAAACAAGCCTTTGCAAGGTGAATTGGCAGATTTACCCGAAAATTGGGAAGAGAAAGTTTTACATTGGTTTCCAAAAAGATTGTGGACTCAAATTAGATTGAGCTGGGAAATGCTAATGCACAAACCAGATGTTTTGTTTATTCCTGCTCATGTTTTTCCAATTATTCATCCAAAACATACTGTGATGACTTTGCATGATATTGCTGCTATTAGATTTCCGGAGGCTTACAATTGGTTTGAGAGATGGTATACACTTTGGAGTGGAAAATTTGCAGTTAAAAATCTTTGGAAAGTAATTACAATCAGTGAATTTACGAAAAGTGAGCTAGAAAAAGAATTTGGTAGTTTAAATAATGTGAGTGTTATTCATCTTGGTTATAATGAAGAATATCACAAAATTCAACAGGGGATTGGAAGTGTTTTGAAAAAATATAAAATTACAAAACCATATTTATTATCAATCGGACGTTTAGAAAATAAAAAAAATACAGTTAATATTATTAGAGCTTTTGAAGAATTACGAATTACGAATAATGAATTAAGTTTAGTTTTGATTGGAAAACCTGGGCATGGTTATGAAAAAGTAAAAAAAGTAATTGAAAATTCTGAATTTAAAAATGATATCATTACGCCAGGTTGGGTAGAGAATGATGACTTGCCAATACTCATGAATGGGGCAGAAGTTTTTGTTTTCCCAAGTTTATACGAAGGTTTTGGAATTCCAGTGTTAGAAGCGCAAGCTTGTGGTACGCCAGTCGTCACTTCAAAAGGTTCAAGTCTAGAAGAGGTGGGTAAAGACGCTTGTATTTACGTAGATCCACAAAATGTAGATGAGATTGTAGATAATGTCGCAAAGTTAATAGAGGATAATGAATTGAGAGAGAAAATGATTACCAAAGGATTTAAAAATATAGAGAGATTTTCTTGGGAAAAGTGTGCGAGAGAAACACTTAACCACCTTATCACTTAATCACCTAACCACTTTACCACTTTGAACAAAAAAACCATCCAATTTACGGATGATTTTTTATTTATTTACTCCAGCGATGGTCACTATTTATATCCGCTGGAATTAGCAGAGATAAACAATGTTCGGGCGCTGGAGGGAAAAAGATCGTGTGCACCCTGGTGGGTAGATTGTGGTCGATCCGGTGGGCGCTTCTGGAAAGGGTGGGGTTGGTTAGACGAAGAGCTAGCTTTTCGCCCTGGCCACCCACATGCAGGCCACAGCAGCACTGTCGGTGTAGAAGTTGATGGTGGTGAGACCATCCCTCTCGTGCCGATTCAGCTGGGTCCAGCCATCGGTTTCCAGTTGGCAGATCTCGATCCACGCAATCTTCGCATTGTCTTCGTGGAACATGACCGAGGCCTGCTGTTTGCCGGAGTCTATCCGGACCTGCGGAGGCTCCTTCCTCCTTTGCAGTTTCGCCTGCGTGTCGTGTGCGAGCTGCGAGCTGTCGGTGTGGAACCAGAAGGTTATTTCCATATCAACATCCCCGACCCAGCACTTGAAGGTCCAGCCCAAGCCCAAGAGCCATTCCCGTTCCTTATTGGCAGTTTCGTGTTGGCCAGGGGCGTACTCGATGCTAGCCTCCTGTTGTTTCACGTAGATCGTGACCCTCGGAGTATCCATGGCATCCTCCTTCGGTGATTGTTTCTTCATTCTCACTAGTTTGCACGATATTGAATCCTAACATATAAAGAGAGGACTGTCAAGAAAAGATAGGGTGATATTATTTGTCTGTACTTGTATTTTGTGTTAAACTAAGTCCACATATGGAGAGTATTATCGGACACGATAAAATCCTAGACTTTTTTGATAAAACCACCAAGGCTGGGAATCTTAGTCATGCCTATCTTTTTGTAGGGCAAAAGGGTGTGGGGAAAACTACTGTAGCAGAATTTTTAGCAAAGCAATTGTTAGAAGTAGAAAATTTAGCTACTAGTCCCGATTTTCATTTTACAGAACAGTTATTTGACGAAAAGACTGGTAAGACCAAAAAAAATATTACCATTGCTCAGATGAGAGAATTGCGTGAATATCTGTCTCGTAGTTCATATAGTGGTGGTTATAAGATTTCCATAATCAACAATGCCGAGAAAATGAACAAAGAGGCTGCTAATGGACTTTTGAAAACACTAGAAGAACCTAGTAAAAAAACAATTTTGTTTTTACTAACACCCGATGAGAATTTACTACCAGAAACTATTCAGTCTCGCTGTCAGATGGTGTATTTTCATCCCGTTCAGAAAAAGTTAATTGAGAAATTTTTATTAGATAGCGATTTATCAGCCGACGAAGCTGAAGCTATGTCGCGTCTTTCTACTGGTTTACCTGGTCTAGCAAAACGTTGGCTAGTGGATAATGAAGAATATGAATGGCACAAGACAGAAGTTTTGCGTTTTGCAGATTTGTCTGGTAAAACTTTTCATGAGAAAATAAGTAGAGTAGAGGAGTTGTTTGGAGACAAGACTGATCATATTGCCACGAGAGACAAATTGATTAAAGTTTTAAATATTTGGCAGGTATTATTAAGAGATGGATTTTTATCAGAAAAATTGGTAGAACAAAAAATTCACAAGATTCAAGGAAATCTTGATAATGTACAAACTGCCAAAACCTATAGTATAATTGAAGAAGCAAAAAATTTATTAAATCAAAATATACATCCACGTTTGGTTGTAGAAAACATTTTATTAAATATAAATTAAAAAATTAGGCAATATTTATCTATCTTTTTAACAGCGACTAATAGAACACAGATTTAACTAATTTAACGGATTAGAACAGATCAGTTTTTATCAGTTTTATCTGTTAGATCTGCGTTCTATCTAAATAAAAAATAAATCATTTAAATATAAATTAATTTATTCATATGAAAAAAAGTCTCGTATTATTTTCAGCCATGCTATTTGTTTTATTATTGGGTGGTGCTGGTTGCTTGTCAATTTCTACTGGTGGTAGCAAGGTAAAAACATCTGGCCCGGCGGGAATGTTTGTTTCTGTCAATCAAGGAGACACTTGGAAACAAATCGCTAGTTGGCCAACATCCGAAGGTGTAAAAAATATTTCAGATGT
>Ga0208904_1000945_pt1 | contig 21295 bp, 33 predicted proteins | sample AntAceMetag02UKB_FD_184774 | JGI IMG/M metagenome (GOLD analysis project Ga0208904, IMG submission 184774) | Saline lake microbial communities from Ace Lake, Antarctica - Antarctic Ace Lake Metagenome 02UKB (SPAdes) (version 2) | ecosystem: Environmental > Aquatic > Non-marine Saline and...
TTATATTCATAATTTCGCATATTTAGGAAATGGAATTGTCTTAGCAGGTACAGGCACAGGCGGTAAGATATATAGATCAACGGATTACGGAGCCAATTGGACTGATTTAGGTCAACAAGATGCTGAAACTAATATTTATTCTTTAGCATATCTTGGAAATGGAATTGTCTTAGCTGGAACAAGCCCGAATGGTAAAATCTATAGGTCTACAGATTACGGAGCCAATTGGACTGATTTAGGTCAACTGGATGCTGAAGATAATATTAATTCTTTAGAATATTTAGGAAATGGTATTGCTTTAGCTGGTACAGGTGCGAATGGTAAGATATTTAGATCAACGGATTACGGAGCCAATTGGACTGATTTAGGTCAACTGGATGCTGAAACTATTATTCTTTCTTTAGCTTACCTTGGTAATGGAATTGCTTTAGCTGGAACATACCCGAATGGTAAAATATTTAGATCAACGGATTATGGAGCTACCTGGACAGATTTGGGACAACTGGATGCTGAAACTCAGATTCTTTCTTTAGAATATCTTGGAAATGGAATTGTCTTAGCTGGTACAGGTGAGAATGGAAAAATATTTAGATCTACGGATTACGGAGCTACCTGGACTGATTTAGGTAAACAAGATTATGAAACTCATATTCTTTCTTTAGCTTACCTTGGTAATGGAATTGTCTTAGCTGGTACACAACCAAATGGAAAAATCTATAGATCTACGGATATAATCAATGGTCTGTCTTCATCACACACATTATTAAATACAACTCCTGCTGACACAGATGGCGCAAGAGCAAACCAGATACTTTTCAAGGGTACTCAGAGTGGGACAGAAGAAACAACACTTGCAAAGATTCAGGCGAGTCATGATGGAGCTGCTGATGATCAGAAGGGTGCATTGATAGTATACACTAATGACGGATCTGATGGGGATAGTCCTACTGAGGCTGTCTTTATAACTTCTGCTCAACGAGTTGGTTTGCAAACCTCCGCCCCAGATGCAGCACTCGAAATCAACCATGCTACCGGTGATAACCTCCGGCTTACATACAACGATGCAGATGGTTCAGCAACCTACTACGCTGATTTTCAAACTACAGGTAGTGGCAACCTTGTTATTACGCCAAGTGGTTCAACGATGACAACCGCAGGTGGGCTAAAACGCCACAGAACGGCAGCGGCTGCAGATTATAACCCGTCGATAGCCACCAGTGATTATGTAATTGCGGTCACTTCAACGGGGGCTGACAGGGCAGTGACTATCTCTACAGAGGATGTTAATTCAGGTAGCACAGATAACCCGAGAGTTTTTATCGTAAAAGATGAAGGCGGCGGAGCGGGTGCAAATAATATCACAGTCAGTCTTGAAAGTGGGAACATTGATGGGGCTGCAACGGCTGTAATATCCACTAATTATAACAGTGTATCGATTTACCTTGACGGGACAAACGGATTTATTTTTTAAGGGAGATATTATGAAAAAATTGGAACTTCTGGTGTCCTGCATCATCATATTGATTGGGAGCCGTTAACTGAAGACGGCTTCGTGGAAGCTATCCCTTAACCGAAAGGATAATTTAAAATGACAGCAAAAGGAACACCGAAAAGAGATGGATCAGGCAAGGGCTCCAGGGCAAACAAAGGCCGTGGCGGGTGCAGTACAACTAAACAATCAGGGAAGGGTAAAAAATAGATGGCACTACAAAAAGCAGTAATCTACAAAGGTATCGATATTCCGGAAGCTTATTACAAAATCACCAGGGTTATGATTGAGGATACAGTATCTGATAATAAAAAAGTCTGGCAAGTGCAGTTGATGGTCACGCCGTTCACCGATGCTACAAAATCAAATGCTTTGCCCGAGAGATATCATAACATTATGATATCTGCTGAGAAGGATTTAAATTACCCGAACTATTATTCCTGGTTAAAAGGAATAGCAATGTTTGAAACGGCTATAGATATTCTGGATGATACACCGAAGGAGGTTGAAGAAATAGCGATAGCGGAGGAATAAACACAGTGGCTATAACAAACGATCAGCTAAGAGAAATGGTAAAACACAATGAAGGATACAAAACTCAATTATATCTGGATTCCCTTGGCAATCTCACAGGTGGTCATGGCCATCATTTTAGCATCGGCAGTTTTCTTCCTGATAAAGCCATTGAAGTACTGTTCGACCATGACATTTGGGGCGCTAAGAAAGACCTTCAAGGCTTTAAGAGACTGACCGGGGTCAACGGCATCGGGCCTGTGCGTGAAGCAGTGTTGATTGATATGCTTTTTAATATGGGGCTGGCAAGGGTTCTTAATTTTAAAAAGATGGCAAAAGCCCTCAGAAAAGCAGACTTTCCAAAAGCAGCAATTGAGATTAAGGATTCATTGTATTTTAACCAGCATGATAAGTATGATCCTGGCGGCCCTCACAGAGCCAATCGAAACGCTTGGATGATGCGGGAAGGAGTTTTATTTTGCGGTCAAGAATGTACCTGATATTAAGTCTTATGTTCCTGCTGACGTCCTGCTCCTGGTTTCAATCTAAGGCAATTGTAAAGGGGCCGGATCGTGTCAAGTGGCAAATCGAATACAAAAATGGAAGTAAAGTTGAATTTGCAAAAAATGGGGAGAATGTAACAATAGTAATAGATGACCGGAAGCCTGATAATGTTTTTAAGAGTTTCCTGCAATGGACTCTTTTGAATGCATCAAACACTGATGTTCAAATTGGAGATTGAACCATGCCTGAAAGCGAACGAAGAATTGAAATGGTTATGCTTAAAAAAGACGTTGAGACTATCGCTAATCATATAGCCGAAAACACAGTTATGACTAAAAAGATGTACGATGTCTTGATTGGCGATGGCACAGCAAATGGAATCTGTACCAAGGTGAGAGTGCTTGAGGTATCGCAGAAGAGGTCATGGTGGTTTTTAGGCGGCATAGCGATGGCTGTTATGGGAGCGGCAATCTTTATAATCAAAGGATCAATATTAGGAGGGTGAAGGAAATGGGTGATTTTAAAACAGTTTACAAAACAAAAACTTTTTGGGCAGGAATTTCAGCAGTGCTGGCTGGGGCCGCCGGATTTTTTACTGGAACGATGGATCCCGGGACTGCAATTCAGACGACACTGACGGGTTTGATCGGGATCTTTTTACGCTCAGGAATTATTAAAGTTGAGAATGGGCCACGGGTTTAAACGGGAAGACAGGCCCTGGATTCCTACACACAGGGCCTGTCTTATTTTAAAACAGCAGCTTTTCGATAGAACAAATAATTTCCCGGCAGTCTGTTATTTTATCAGAAACTACATTCGAAGTTGTGTCCATAAATTCAACAAGTGACGGCAAAGCTACAGGATCAGCCGTGCATTCTTCCTTCGATGGGGCATTCTCAATATGCCGTTTGAGTTCCATGAGGTCTTGTCTCAGATAATCCAATTCGTTTAACGACTCTACTATAACAATATGCTTTTCTTTTTGTTCACTTACTACTTTTCCGATGCTTTCCATTTTTACGCTCCTTTTTTATTTAAAGTTCGTGCTCGGGGGCGTAACTCAAATTTTCAAGCTCCGCCGCTTTTTCCTTAAAATCGTCATACCTAAACGCCATGGAGTCCCCGAATTGTTCCCGCTGTTTGTTTTCCGCCTTCATGCCTTCAATCGTTGCTTGCACAGACAAAATCAATCCCAGTCTTTTTATGTCGACGCTTTTCATTTTTATTTTCCACTTTCACCATTAAGTATTTTCATTAACTTTGGGTAGATTTCTACCCTTAATTTTTGACGCACTCCTTCGATTGCCAGGAGTCTTTTAATATCAGTCTTAAGTTCTGTTTCCATTGACCCTATAATTGTATTACAGATTCTTGTCTGTATCGTTGGTCGTACCTGCTCGATTACTTCGTTCCAATTTATTGATGACCATAGCTTGTCCAGGATTTCTTGAGGAAACGATTGACGTTGATGATAATCAATTGCAAAGATTTGTGTTTGGCTTACATCTTTTAAAATTTTCTGTCGCATTGTTTTTAAAAGTTCTTTTTCAAAATCCATTTTTTTATTCCACTTGATGTTTTAAAGTTAAAATTTATTCAAATATTCAGCGGCTAACGCCAGCGAATAGAAAACTTTTCCTCCGTTTTTCTCAACCATCTTTGCTACAGTCTTTAATGATTCCCATTGTGAGTTTTTAAATATCCTTTCGTCTTTTTTTAAAAGAATAAGCACCGTCTTGGTAGGTCTTTTATTTGAATCATCAACAACTTCTGCGATGGAATAAACTCCTGACATTTTTGGCGTGATAGCGTATAGGCAGACGTCACACGTTTCACGTTCTTGCAATTCTTTTTCTTTGCAATCTTCTGTCCAGTCATCTACGACCGGATTAAAATAATCAATTTCTAAAAGTGGGATTAGATCGTTTCTCCATGTTGACTCATTGCATGTTCCACCTAAAAATACTTTTTTCATTTTTATTCCCTTTGCTGTTTTAAAGTAGGTACTACTCCTATCGTCTGTAATATACTCCCATTCTCCCAAGTCGTCGGCATTGTGCCGGTTGCCGTGAATATGCTTCCGGAAATATTTTGACCTCCAACATTTTTGAAATCATCCCCAGGGGCAAAATAATTTATTCTATATATTTTATGTATTTTTAGTTCTCCGAAGGACATCTGGAGCGTCACGACTCCATCTGAAATCTTTCTCGCATCGGTGCAAACCATGTATGCGCATATAGTCACCATGTTTATGATTGTGGATAAGACTATAAGCTGCAAGACAGGTCTATAGTATTCTGCGTTTGTCATTTGCTTATTCCCCTTAAAAATAATAAAGCATATATTAAAAACATAAATAATGCTGCGAAAGAGATCATACTTAAATAAAGCATCCATTCGTCAGCGTGCTTATTGCCGTATCTTATGATTTTGTTCAGGAAATCTATCATTTCATTTTCTTCCTCGGTGTAGATTTTTATGTCCACACCTCATCCTCATTTGGACAATCAGAGCAAGGTGGAGACTCTACAATGGCGTTCGGATCTTCCCCAAATTCTTTACATAACACCGTTGCCGTTGTGCTACCGATTCCAAACAGATCCTTTACACACGCCCACCTGGGATGGCCACATTCTTCTGGATGCGGAACTACATTTTGAATGGCCCGATGTACCAACTCTTTATATGATGGTTTCACGGCTTGATATTTCCGATTTCTATTCCCTTCAAAATTCTGATGCACGTAGCCGCCGTCTGCAAAAGTTCAGTTTCTAATTCGTATGGCGGCCCGCCACCATCTTCAATGTACACCCAATCATTCGCGGCCTGTATCGCTTCACCTGCTTCCTCGGCCATTATAGCGACTGCACGCACCGGATCGCAAGGAAATTTTGGATGCTTATGCAGGGCTCCTTCCAATTCATTTTCGATTAGAAAGATAATGTTTTTAATTTCGCTTGTTTTCATTTCTTCATGGCTGAATTTGTTTTTCATTTAATGCACCTATTTTAAAATTTGTAATGCGAGCGGAACAACACACTCGGCGTTATGTTTTATTTTTTTGCATTTTTTTTCATTATTTCCGCAAAAAATACACTCTCTATTCCCAGGAATATCTGACAAATGTATTCGGAAATATATATCCATTATCGCTTTAGCCATTTTTACCTTGTCTTTCATTTCGGGCACCATCCAGGAATACCAGCATCGACTATCTCCCGACAATGCCCAATCTCAAATAGACACAGGCTTTTTCCGTTTATTATTCTCATATGTTCGCAGACATCTTCCGTAAGCACGGGGCAGCCCGGCTCGTGGATAACTGCTTTATCTCTGATGCAGCAGGTTGCACCACAGTGTGTACAAGATCGCGTCATTATGCCGTTGTTAAGTTTATATTTTATCCAGTTTTTCATTTTTTAAGTAACTCCTTGACTTTGTTTAGTTCTTTTTTGGTATGAGGGGTTCCGCCACTATTCATTTCAAGATACCAAGTCAGAACTTCTTTCCTATTTTTCAGATTGTTAACATTGATTATAAATTCACAACCACGCATGAGTCTCATGAGTCCAATGAAGTCGCTGTGTATAAATCCTACTTTGTCATCACTCAGTCCTTTAAACACACGAAGTTTATTTTTCATGAATTTTGTAACTGCTGTAAGCCGTTGCAATCCATCAACGATTACAAACGGACCTCTAAAATCATCCATCCAGCCAACACAATTAAAATAAATGATATTTGCACCAGGGCCATTCTTCATTTTATACTCGATATACTTTCTTTGCTGCTTGGCATTCCATACATGGCCTCTCTGGAAATCAGGATTTAAATCTAGTATCGCGGAACCTCTTCCACTTTGTAAGTGTTTATCTATCCAATGCAGAAGATACTCCCAGTCAACATTTACTTGATAATTTCCTGCATTGGTCATTTGTGGTATGTCTTTTAAATTCATGCGCAATATCTCCCTCTATCCTATCTTTTTAGTACATTCCAGTCATTGCAGCTTTTAAAGCATACTATCCTCTAATTTTTTCTCCAGAATTTCCCGGATCGATGGGTGGCAAATTAAAGCGCTTTCCTTTTTTAAAAAATAAAAGCTTTGCATCGGACTTTCTTTAATATACTTTTTATATTTTTTATCCCACCGCCGATTCTTTTTCTTTTTTGGAAATTTGCATTGTATTGTTTCTACCAAATTCGGATTAGTTATTATTTTAAACATTTTTTAAATCCAGTAAGTTTTTGATATTCAGCCAAAAAATCTTGCATACTTTGATCCCAGATTGGTATGCAGTACCCTATGACAGAAAGATTTAGATATATTTCTCCGCAATCTTCACACATGTAATCTGTTCCTAAATCTCGCTTGTTGTCTATGCAACCACCGTTTTCTTCGCAATTTTCACACGCTGCGCTTTCTTTTTTGCAGTCAATGCAAACATCATCATCGTAACAAGTTTCATACTGCAAAAAGTCCAATGCCGGAGATCCTAAATTTATTACAGAATTACATGATATACATTTTTTGTTAGGAGTTGTCATAGGTGTAAAATCTTTTGGCGCTTCATAATATTGACCACAATCGTCATAACATTCACATTCGCATGATAAGCTCATCATAGTTTCCTTGTTGAATATGAGATGCAAATGTCTACACCCAGTATGTATTTATTTCCGCATTCGTCGCACTCCAATTCCTCTCCATCGCTGTCAGCTAACTCGTAGCTGTCCTCATGCCGAAAACCACAGTGCGGGCAAGTTATTTCGTCCTCAAGCATTGTGTCGATATCTAAAATTTTCATCATCAAATTCCTTTCTTTTAAAAAATCAGTCACAACCATCGCATTTCATATTTTCTGCCTGATTTAAGGCGATCTTTGCACTGGATAAACTTGATGTACATATTTTAATTTGTCTTTCCTTGCGAGCAATAAAATTTCTCAATGCTTGCTTACGATCCGGGTAAGCAAATCTTTTCCTTGATGTTTTGCTTACCCATTTTTCAAACCCATATTTTTCAATCCAATATCCGCGCGGGGTTTCTCTTAATAAGTCGTAATGGCTTTCCCGTATTTCAACCCCATAAATTGATACGAAATTTGAAAATCTATAAAATTTCATTTTCATCCTCAATTTCTTTCTTTCTTTAAAAAAATCCCCGGCTCGGCATCTCCAATTTTGCACAACCAAAAACAGAAAACGCCTCGGCTGCTATCAAATCCTTACGTACGCGACCTTTTCGGCTAAAGATTAAAATAATAGAAAACAGCAGTGAGCCGGGGAAATTTGGTTTATTAACGATAATATCCAGCAAGGCCCATATGATACCGACACGAATGCTTCGGGAACCCTGTGATTTTTGCCATGTCGCCATAGCTGCCCTCGAACCCATTTTTCAATTCGGACAGAACGGCTTCTTTTGCTCCATGGTGCCTGACGTTGTTCGGCCCGCCGACAGATTTTAATGGAACGCCCAAATGCTTCATATAATTTTTTATGGTCACATAAGACTTACCGGTTATCACGCCTATTTTACGCGTGCTGCCGTGATTCTTGTACAGGTCTTTCAATAACATGGCTGGATCTCCCCAGCTTTCCCCGGATGCCTTATTGTATGCCACCATCATCTCGTTTATATTTTCATCCATGGTCGGCCAGTGGCAGTCTATACCGGCAGCATTCAATCGGAGCAGGACTGCAGTGCGGCATATATCGCCCATTAAATACGCTATTTTACCGGCGCTCTTATATTCCTTGTATACCGCCTCAAAGAAAGACTTTTCACCCGCAGGATAATCGGTCCCATGCTCGGCGTTGAATTCCTTTATTTTTTCAATCCAGTTGTAACCCTTTGCCATGCGAACTGTCCTCATTTCATAAAAATTTCATATAGGGCCGGGCCATAAACGTGGCAGCACAAAAACAGCCCCACCGGGATCAGGATAACCGGCACCGCTCTCTCAAATCGATCAAAAAATCTATCAATTTGTTCCTCGATATCGTCATATTTCATCTTCTATTTCCTTAATTTTTTGCATCATGGGAACTATCGTCGCTGGGACTACTGCATTTCCTGCAACTCGAGCAACCGCCGTTTTAGATAATCCGTCAAGCCAGCCAACAGGGAATCCGGCAAGCTCTGTTCTTTCGTCTCGATCAGCGGTCCGAAGACTCCCCGAACCGTCCCAAATGTAACCATCACGCGCATCGTAGCGCAAGGGGTGCGTAGTAAGACAAGGATAGCCATCCGCCTTATTATGTTTCTTTTTATCAGGCCCCTTGCGGCTTTCGCGCTCAAAGTGAAGTCGGAAGTTGAAAGCTTTTTCTGTTTCAGAACATCCGATAACGATGTCTCTGGTTCTGTTTTGAGCTGTATACGAATAAGCGTTTGTTCGGATAATAACCGTTCTGTATCCGAGAACTTCCAGCGCGGCGCAAAAGTCACGATCATCTGATGCAGGAACATTCTCGCGGAGTACCCACCTGGGCCTGCTTCTTGCGACCACGGCAAGGAAGTATCCGGAATAGTCTGCACACTTTCCTGATCTCCAGATGCTTCTTGCCTTAGATCGGATAGGGCATGGGTCTCCGCCTGAAATAATGGTTGCTGAATCGCTATTGTCATAATTCCTCACATCATCTTTGATTTTTACGCCTGGAAAATGTCGTGATAGTACCCCCTGACACTGCCTGTTGGGTTCGTAAAAGGCGGTTATCTCGTGGTTGTTTCCCCACACATTCCTTGCAGCTAGAGAAAAACCGCCTATGCCTGAAAATAGATCAAGGTGTTTCATTCTATACCCTCCCGCCGAATACAATTACACACAATGAAACAATTCCCATAAACAAAAATAAAACGCATAACATTATTATCATATTGATCTCCTGTAATTTCTTATCGTTTGTGCTGAACATCCAAGCTTTCTGTTTTATTTTGATCATGAAAACATTATAATTCTATTTTTTTTAAATAGTCAAGAACTTTTTTCCTTAATTTTGGGAAAAAAGTTCTTGACTATAAATTTTAGATGTGCGAAAGTCCAAACCATGAAAACTAAAAGATATTTAAAAAAAATGGTCAAAGCTCTCGGGAAGCCCGAAACAGCGCGGGTGTTGTGTATTTCGTCAAGATATCTTAACATGTTAATTGCTGGGCGCAATCCTGGAAAATCACTTGCAAGAATTATAAAATTGCAAGCAACTTTATAATCCAAAGCTAAAAAAAGGAGAATCAAAATGACAAAAAACATCAGGCCGGTTGCTTTCGATCTTGAAACAATTGCTGATCAATCAATCATTGAATTTTTGCCAGAGATTGAAGCTAAAAAAAATTTGAAGGATGAAGCAAAAATACAAGCGGATATATCAGATAAAACAGCAAAAAGATTGAATGAGCTGGGTATGGACCCGCTTACAAATTTGATTTGCTGCTTTTCATGGTGCGATGGTTCGAATATCGGAAGTGTTGTATTGAAGGATGAGAGCCACGCATCTGAAAAAGAATTATTGCTACAAGCCTGGGATATTTTAGCGCAATACAATTTCTACGCAACGTTCAACGGAATATCTTTTGATGTCCGGACTCTCAATCTACATTCCATGAGAGAGCGGATACATCCAGGTAAAAAAATTGATACTAAAAAATATCAAATTGGTAATCATATGGATCTTCGGATGGTGCTTGGAAACTGGGAATCATTTGCGAAAGGGAAACTTGATTATTACCTAAAAATTTTCTTTGGTGAAGGAAAAATGGAAGGCATTGACGGAAGCCTTGTCCAGCATTATTGGGATGTTGGGTTAGTGGATGATATTCAAAAGTATTGTGAAAAAGATGCAGAAGAGACATTCAGGCTGTATGAACTTGTGCGTGATTATTACTCATATTGATACGGCTGCCATAAATAATTATAAATGCAAAAAAATGGAAGGAGAAAAACTTATGTTCAAAAAAGCTTTACCGAGAAGTAAAAAATTCAAATTGTTTTTGTACGGTCCACCAGGAGGATTCAAAACTAGAACGATGTTAAGGCTTGCGAATGTTCCAGATGGAGATCCCGAAGCTTTGGCAATTGTTGATACTGAATTTGGTTCAGATCATTATGCCGATGAATTTAATTTTCTGCGCCTTCAAACCAATGACCCCGATGAAATATTCAACGCTACGAAAAGGTTGTTGAAAAGTCCTGGGAAAATAAAAACATTAGGGTTTGATTCTTTCAGCGTATACTATGCTAGTTTAATGGCTAAGTACGTTGACTTATATCTCAAACGAGAGATCAGCTCGAAAGGGCACAAAAAAGAGTATTACGTTTTGCAACCACGAGACTATCAGCCGATCAACAGAGAGGCCGAAAAATTCATTCGCATGCTTTTAAGTTGCGATTTGAACGTAATTGTTACGTGCCAAAGTAAAGAACAGTGGGGCGATAATATGAAGGTCATCGGATCGACCTTTGATGGGTTTAAGCGGTTGCCATATTATTTCGACACCTCAATCGAGGTGGAGGAAAACAAACGATATAAAAGCGGGTTTTCAGGAACGGTTAAATTAAAGGACCGGACAAACAAGTTAAAAGTTGGTGAAAAAATTCCATGGGAAAATGATCAAGCCATTTATGACTATTTGGTAAAGTCTTTCGGGCAGGATTTTTCTACCGGACCTGATACCGTTGGATATCAGGATGATGAAGTCAAAATTCATCCAGTTGAAAAAGCTGTTTCCAGCAAAGAAGATACAAATCAGACTGCGCCCATATTTCCTCCTTTTTCGCTCATATTTCCTCCTGGCACAGAACACAAAAGCGAGCCAAAACAAGAAGAACTCAAGTCTAAGTCTGATTTTAAGAAACAAATCAATGATTCGGAAGAACCTGTCCATATGGAGCAGCTTAAAAATATCGTCAAGCTGAAAAGTGAATTAAAAATTCACAGTAAAAAAGAGTGGGCTGAGTTATTGAAGATGGAGCCTTTCAATGTTAATTCTGCTAAAGAATTTACAATTGATATGGCAAATGAGTTCATCCGGATGCTAGTATTGAAAAAAGCAGGGCTTGAATATAGTCCGGCTATTGAAGAAAAGGAAAATGTTGAAGATGCTGGAATTTCTGAAAGTGATCTTTTAAAAAAAGATGTATTTCAAGTAGTTGCTGCAAAAGATAAGGAAGAGGCTCCCGGTGATTACGACAAACAATTGGATATTGAAGATGATGATCCAGGAGGCAACGACTTACCGTACTGAATGAACCGTCTTGATTATCTTATAAATCAATTTGGGTATCCCAAGGTTTTCAAGGCAGGATTATCATTATTGGGATACCCTGGAACATGGGCAACAACCAAGATTGAAATAAACAAAATACAACAACAATTAAAACAAAGGAGAAAAGAATGGCTGATCAATTAAGTTGGGATTCTGTTGAAACAACAGAGGAAATTTCTGAAAAAGAATTCAAAAATGCTGATCAAAAATGGCCTTTGATTGGACGGTACGCTTGCACTTGTGTTGAGAGCAAACCTAGACAAGCTGATTTGAAAGATTATTCCTGTTTTAAGGCCAATTTAAAATGGAGAATTGATAAAGTTTTTGAAATACAGGGAGAAGGCGCGACCGAGGATCAAGATGAATCATTCAACGGAAAATTCTTATATGATGATGTCATGCTTCCTCATGACCAGGAAAAAGAAGCGATCAAAAAAAGACGAATTTTTGTTGCTAAAAAAATTGGCCTCATTAAAGGAAACGCAAATTTGAACGCAAGAGCATGGGGGTCAGATGTCCTTGGAAAACGCGCCGTTCTAACTGTTGATGAGAATTCATATGTTAAAAATGGAAAGACCATTACAAACAATCAGGTGTCATTTTATGGATATGAATCAATTGATTCGGTTGACATGAAAGAAATAGAAACCGACAATTTCGCTGACATTTAACAAAGGCTGGTCAATATGATTAAAAGGGCAACGCATAACAATAAAACAATTACTTTTAGTGAAATATTGCACACATATACACTGGATGATTCTTCCCAACAATTTATTTCAGGAACTCAATTTATCGGTAAATATTTTCCCACATTTGATAAAGAAAAATGGTCCGCTTTCGTTGCTGATCGTGATGGGATAACAATCGAGCAGGTTCTTGAAAAATGGGATAAAGAGAAGGTTCGTGGTACTACTTCAGGAACTAATGTTCATTTATATGCCGAAAAGCTTATTGAAGGAAAGCAAAACTTACCGCTTCCGTCCAGCGATAGAGAAAAAAAACTTTTTTATAAAGTAAATATTGCCGTTGTTGCCCTTTTAAAAAATTTTAAATTTATAGAAGCTGAAAAAATTGTTTTTAGTCCAAATTTAGGCGTTGCCGGAACTATTGATTTGCTGATGTTTGATCCGGCAACGTTAACTGTAATTATATTAGATTGGAAACAAAACAAGAAAATATCAAAAGTTAATAATTATGATTCTGCTTTATACCCGATAGATCATCTTGAGGACACAGATTTAAATAAATACGCTATGCAATTGAATTTATACCAACGAATTTTAGAGGAAGAAAGCTATTTTCCAGGAGCAACTGGAGGATTCAAGCGAGTATTGGTTCATCTTACATCAGATTATAGCATAAAGAATAAAATTATTAAATTACCTGATATGCAAGTAGAAATTAATAATATGCTTAAAAATTATTTTTATAAAGAAAGTATAACGGCATGGAAGAAATAGGAGCTTTAAACAGAATTATTTTTTCAAATCAAAAGAATTATTTTTTAATTGGTGCGTTTAATAGAGAAGTAGATTTTGGATATGAATCGTTTACGGCTGTAGGCTCCATGGTAGATCCCCTTGTCGGAATTGAATATAGGCTACAAGGGGAATGGATTGATAATCCAAAGTTTGGTAAGCAATTCAAATTTTCAGCCTATGAAGCTATGGAGCCTGAAGATACAGCCGGAATTTGTAAATATCTCGTGATGACCTGCAAAGGTATCGGGCCTTCAACAGCAAATAAAATTATGTATGAATATGATGTTAACGCCATTGAAATATTAAAAAAAAATCCTGATAAAGTATCAAAGGAAATAAAAGGAATTACAATTGAACGGGCAAAAGAGATCCAGCATGATTTAATGCAAAAAGAAGAAATGGAAAAAACGATTATTTCTCTTGAAAAAATATTTTACAAAATAAAAGGGTTGAGAAAGGATCTTTCCATCCTATGCATAAAATTTTGGGGGCATATGGCAATCGGTTTAATTAAAAAAAATCCTTATATCTTAACTGATATAAAAGGAGTTGGATTTTTAACTGCTGACCAGATAGCCCAAACGTTGGGAATAGCGCCTGATGATATTTTTAGATTGAAAGCTGGCATACAATACGGAATTGAACAGGAAACCAGGACTGGGCATGTTTGGGTTCAATTAGAAAACTTGCAAGAGGTCGTAACAAAATTATTGAAAATCAATTTAACATTTTTTAATGCTATCGAAGAAATGATTTTTGATAAAATATTGGTAAAAAAAGAACTTTCATCAAAAATTTTTTATAGCTTGGATAAATTAGATAAAAACGAAACCATTATATCCGAAAAGGTGATTTTATGCATACGATACCAATTGCAGACGGAGGGGATAGTGATACCGAAAATAAACAACAGGATGATATCAGTGGAATAATCCTTACGGATCAACAACAAGATTCCGTTGAAATGGTTTTAAATAATCAACTATCTATTTTAACCGGGGGTCCGGGGACTGGAAAAACAACCACTATTAAAGAAATTATCAAGCAAGCAAAATCAAGAGGATTGATTATAGAACTTTGCGCGCCTACCGGAAAAGCTGCCAAGCGCATGATGGAAGCAACAGGTGGGTTTGCGTGTACAATTCATAAGCTCATGGAGCCGCAAGTTGGTGATAATGGTATATTCTATTTTACAAAAAATGAAATCAACCAAATAAAAACAGGGTTAGTAATTGTTGATGAAGTCAGCATGGTAACCAATAATTTAATGGCTGATTTTTTAAAAGCTATAAACATAAAAACAAAAATATTGCTGGTAGGAGATAAAGGGCAATTACCAAGTGTGGGGCCTGGAGCAGTATTAAGAGATTTATTAAAAACAGGCATAATACCGACTATAAATCTTACAAAAATACACAGGTCAGCCGGTGACATCGCTTTTGCATGCCAGAAAATAGAGCATGGAAAGGTTTATAAACCTTCTGATAGTCTAGATTTAGACGCAATACCTCCAAAAAATTTACGTCATATTGAGGTTTCTACGCCAGAGGCTATCCAGTCTGTTATCAAAAAATTGGTTTCTGAAAATCTTTCAGGACGCGGATATGATCCCACCTGGGACGTTCAAATAATTTCTCCAATGAACTCCAGAACAAATTTAAGCTGCCAGGATTTAAATTTTGAAATGCAAAAAATATTGAATCATGATGCAAAAAAAATGAATGGAACATCTTTTTGCATAGCAGATAAAGTGATCAATACAAAAAATAAAATTATGCCTGCGGTTCATAATAAAGATGAATTAATTGTAAACGGAGATATCGGATATATTATTATGGACCCCAAGGCAGAATCAAAAGAACATTATTTTATAAAATCAAGAACATTATGTGTGAATTTCATAAATCCAGATAGACAAGTTTATGTTGAGCGCCGGGCGAACAGCCTTTTGCACGCCTACGCAATCACTTGTCATCGCATGCAAGGGTCAGAGGCCCCAGTGATTGTTATCCCGGTTCATAACACCTTCGGGCCATTTGTAAATAGATCATGGATTTATACCGCTATCAGCCGGGCGAAAGAAATTTGCATAACGGTGGGAAGGTTTAAGGCCATCGAATCCGCTATTCACAGGATAGATTCACAAAAAAGAAAAACATTATTAACAGAAAAGATTATGTCTATGTATAAGGAAGATTCTTTTCTTGAATTGCAATTGCAATGCATTTGAGGATATTTTAATGAAAAATTTTACAATCATTGTTGATACCAGGGAACAAAAACCTTTTTTATTCAAAGGAATAGATCCTCAACCAAAAATTATTATTAAAAAATTGGATACTGGAGATTACAGCCTTGAAGGATATTCAGATCAAATTTGCGTCGAGCGTAAATCAGTTATTGATTTATTTGGTTCATGCGGATCAGGCCGGGAAAGGTTTCAGCGCGAAATAGAACGCATGGGGAAATTCGAATATGCAGCTATAGTATGTGAAGGCGATTGGCAACAAATCTTAAGAAGTTCGCAAGAGTATACCATGATGCTACCAAAATCAATATTTGCTTCTATTGTTGCATGGGAGCAACGATACAATATTTATTTCTGGCCTTGTGTAAACCGGAAAATGGCTGAAAAAACAACATATAGGATTCTCGAAAGATATTATCGGGATAGAAGTTTAATATAATAAAGCAAGAAATAACACCATGATGAATTCAATTGATAAGGAATATTTGACAACTGAAGAGGTTTCAAAGTTAATAGGAATTTCAAGACAAACGTTGCATAATCACAGATCAAAAAAGAAAGGAATCCCATTCATCAGAGTTTTTAATCGTACCATTCGACATAAAAAGGTAGATGTACAGCAATACATGGATTCGAACGCAATTGATATGAACCTTTGATTTTATATTTTTCTGAATGGATGGGATAAATGATGCAAAAACCACAAACAATTGATCAGATAAAACAAGCAGTACTTTCCCAAATAAATATCATTTCAGAATATCAAGAAATGGGTGTTCGATTAGCAGGTTCAGGTGCCCCAAATGCCCGTGGATGGGTATCGGTATATTCTCCATACAAAACTGAGAAGAAGCCATCTTGCGGTATATACCTTGGCAACACCAATACATACAGGGGATATCTTGTAGCTTTCAATAGGGCTGGATCATCTGGAAAAATGGTATGGACGTCAAGTCTATTTGATTCTGCCCGTGATTTGCATCCCCAATTGTCAGGATGTGATTTCATTGAGATATTGGAATTTTATGCCAAGAAATTAAACATAGATTTTTCTGCAAAAAAAATTAAGAAAAATAGTAAATCCAAAAAAACAGGAATTATAGAATCCACTTATGATTATCGTGATGAAAAAGGAAAATTGATATTTCAAGCGGTTCGCTTTAGAGATCCAAAGTCTTTTAAGCAACGACAACCGGCATCGAGTGATGAATCAGATGATAAATGGATATGGAATCTTCAAGACATCGAAATCATTCCATATAATTTGCAAGAGATTATCAAGCCTGAAAATGAAATTATCTATATCGTTGAAGGTGAAAAAGATGTTGATAATTTAAAAGCAATTGGCATCACGGCTACATGCTGCCCTATGGGGGCCGGGAAATGGTGGCCGAATGTAAATAAATATTTTGAAGGTAAACACGTTATAGCTATTCCGGATAATGATATTCCAGGACAAGATCATGCTGAAAGAGTTTACCGGGAGCTTTCGCCAGTTGCACAATCGATTAAAATTATACAGCTTCCCGAGCTTCCAGAAAAAGGGGATGTGTCCGACTGGTTAGAATCAGGTGGGCAGATGGATGATTTAATTGCACTTGTTAATCAATCACCTGAGAAAAAGCAATATGATGATGAAGTATCGCTATTGAACAAAAAACATATTGCAATTATGATTGCCGGTAAATTTGTAGTCATGAATGAAGAAATAAACCCGGTATCTAAAAGAATAGAAACCACATTTTCATCTGTAAACGATTTCCGCAACAGATATTTAAATCGCATGGTTCTAAATCCTAAGTTTGGTGAATATGGTCAAAAGAAAGAAATTACAGCCGCTGAATTATGGTTAAAATCAATCAATAGACGTGAATGTGATCAAATTGTTTTTGATCCTGACGATAATAACAAAGGATTGTATTCAAATTGTTATAACCTATGGCGCGGATTGGCTACACAATCGATTAAAGGTGATTGGTCCTTATACCGGGATCATATTTTTTCAAATATCGCCAGCGGCAACCAGAGCCATTATAATTGGATTATTTCATGGATGGCGCGAATTGTTCAAAATCCTGGTGGAAAACGTCCTGGAACTTCAATTGTGTTAAGGGGAAAACAGGGGACCGGAAAAGGAGTGTTTCTTACAAATTTTGGTAAACTTTTTGGTAATCATTTTTTACATATTAATAACCAGTCGCAACTTGTTGGAAGATTTAATAATCTTTTTAAAGATGCCTTGTTTGTATTTGTCGATGAAGGGTTCTGGGCTGGTGATAAATCAGTCGAAGGGATTGTAAGGGGGATGATCACAGAAGATATTTTGATTGTAGAGCCAAAAGGAAAAGATTCATTCATGGTAAAAAATCATATCAATCTAGCCATGGCCTCCAATAACGAATGGGTCGTTCCAGCCGGTATGGAAGAAAGACGTTTTTTTGTAATTGATGTTGCTGATAATTGCATGCAAAATATCTCATATTTTCAAAAAATATCAAAACAAATGAATAACGGAGGGCATGAAGCACTTCTTTACGACTTGTTGCGTTGGAATTATGAAAATGAAGCTGATATAAAAAAAGTTCCTCGCACTTCTGCATTATTTGATCAGATCCTTTCATCAATGAATGACGTTCAAAAATTTTGGTATGAAAAAATAAGAGATATGAAAGTATCTAAAAAAAATAATGATTGGGATGGTGAGATTTATTGTGCTGAATTATATAATGATTATGTTGAACATTCTAAAATGTTAGGATTTAAAAACATTAGGATAGATAGACAGTTTGGGAAAGCGTTAAGACAGCTTTGTCCATCCTTGCGTAGGCGAAGAAAAACAATGGATATAAGCGGTAAACAGGAATGGTACTATATTATTCCTGATTTTGCAGAATGTGTTTATCATTTTGAAAAAGCAGTTGAAATGGAAATGGATTGGGATCGTGATGATGTTTACGATGGACGATAAAGATTATTAACATGGTCTTTTGGTGTTTTAATGGCTGCTTTTAACATATTGATATAATTACAACTATCATATCAAGACCAAGAAGACCAATAAAAACGATGAAATTGATAGAGATCCAGATAAATAAAAAAACTATGCAAGCTTAGGAGAAAATCATCAAAATTGTATAGTCTATATAACTAATATTACTATTTATTGATCTTCTAGATCTTAATAAGATAGTAGTAAGTATAACAGTTACTTAAAAAATCGGTCAATAGGATAGCAATGATCTTTAATGATCTAATCAATAAGATAAAATACAGGTTTGAACATGTTATATTTTTTAGGGTGGTATAAAAGTGTATATAAATTGTAATAAATACAATGATTTATATTTTTATGCATCAATTTATACATTTTTAATAAATTTTTTAACTAAAATAAAGATACTGTAGAATAAAAAATGGTAGAAGAAAAAAAACAAGATTGGTATTTTACATTCGGGTATTGGGACGCGCTGAACACGGGTTGTATCGTAATAATAAGCGGAACTTATGAATCTGCCCGTAAAGAAATGATCAAAAGATATGGGTCCAGATGGCTAGGCCAGCATGCATCCGGACGTAATATAATTTAAAATAAATAAAAAAAATAAATAAAAAGGAGATTAAATCATGATTGAGAAAAAAAAGATTTGCAAAACACCGGGATGCGGCGGCGAAATGCTAATAGGCTCTTTCTATTGCGCTTCTTGCGTCTATGCCATTCGAAATGGAAACCTACCCAATGCTATCCATTTTACTGCCGGGGTGGAGTGTTTAACGGCTGGTTGCACAAACCTTCCGTCGGTTGGTTGCTCTCATTGCTTAAAGTGCATAGAAAAAATGAATATGGACAAATGGTTTTGTGATAAAGCAGATATAAAAAAACAGGTGCCACCCATTCCTCCCGCGGCAGCAAAAACAGTATCCAGAGTTTACCCGGAAATAACATTAGAAGATTATTTAAGCCCTACCTTGATTGGTAGGCTTGAGAAAAGGGCAACGGCATCTTGTCGTTCGCTTGTTCATGAAATAATTTTTATTATCAGGGATGTTTTGCGGGCTGAAATATTCGCGGAAGAGGTGAAGGAGGAAAACAAATAATGCCAAAATGCAGAAAGAAATCAAAAGTTTATGATATGGTCCAATGGTTCAAAATGGGCGACCATCCAGACGTGATACAGGACCCGGATGCCTATAACGGATTATGCAAAATGTGTGGAAATAACCTGAGAGATCATGGATGGATCAAATATTTGCACCAAGGTGGTTATGTATGCCCTGGAAACTACATCGTCGATACCGGATTGGGATACTCGGATAGTTACAAACCCCATGTTTTCCATAAAACATTTGAAATAATCGGGGAGGTAAAATAAAACATGAGGAAACGAGGTCGGCGCGATGGCATTGAATACGAATTCTTGTGTGGATGCATCTACAATTATTATATTGTCGGCCAGCGGAAAGGACACTGCCCAAAATGTGGTCCCGGAAACTTGATCGAAGCAGTCCTAAAAAATTGTCAGGATTGCGGAGCAGAATTGAGACTTTCCATCAAAGCCTCAAACCGACTTCGCTGTGATGTTTGCAGCGCCAAGAAAGTAACCGGCGACCACATGAAATCCAGGAAGCGTAGAAAAACATTGCTACAGGAAGATCATTTGACAATGCGAGAGGCGCAACATGCGTTCCGGCGCGGTGATCTGGTTGAGAAAACGGCGTCAACTTGTCCGTGCTTGGATTGTCCTATTCTTCCGCTGGACAAAAAAGACAGGCAGGAGTGTAGTGGATGTAAAAAAAAAGAAGAATATATGGCGCGGAATCACCGGGAAGACATGCAGGGATTTAAAGCTTTTTGAGAAAAATCAAGCACCGGACGCAAAGGGTGTTGTTATAACCCCATGAAAAAGAGTAAACAAATGCAACGGGTGCAAATAGCCGCACCGCTGATTAAAATATTATGTGCTTACAAGCACAACCGATCAGGCTGGTTCGAGTCCAGCTCGTTTGCCGAGATCAGGTGAAGGACACGGTTCGAGTCCGTGACAGCGTAAGCTAAGGGAGTATCCCGCCAGGTTCGGGAAGGCATGACAGCCAGGAAAGACTGGCACATAATAAAAAGTTGAAGCTTGATATCGCTTTGCTCACCACTTAACAGAATATTATAAAACCTACAAAGGAAGGAATAAAAGCTATGCCAAAATTTAAAAAAAAACCCGTTGAGATTGAAGCTATGCAATACCTAAATGATGAGTCATCTTATGATATTTTGCATTGGATAAATGAAGGACAGTACAAGAGAAAACCGGAGGTTCCCTTTGCAACGTGGCTAAGTGGAAAACTAACTATTCCTACACTTGATGGTGATCATGTCGCTAATATTGGTGATTGGATAATTAAGGACGCTCGGGGCGAATTTTATTCATGTAAATCTGACATCTTTGAGGCAGAAAACGAACCGGTTTTATAATCAGTCGTTGCAACGTATGCTCCGCAACGCTAAACTTAATTGTTAGCTTTGGGTAAAGGAGGATTGATTAACATGACGATACCAGAAACAAAAGATAAGCGGGGAGTAGACTGCCGGAAAAGACAGGCAGGAGTGTAGTGGATGCAAAAAAAAAGAAGAATATATGGCGCGGAATCACCGGGAAGACATGCAGGGATTTAAAGCTTTTTGAGAAAAATCAAGGACCGGACGCAAAGGGTGTTGTTATAACCCCATGAAAAAGAGTAAACAAATGCAACGGGTGCAAATAGCCGCACCGCTGATTAAAATATTATGTGCTTAC
>Ga0208904_1000946_pt1 | contig 21288 bp, 35 predicted proteins | sample AntAceMetag02UKB_FD_184774 | JGI IMG/M metagenome (GOLD analysis project Ga0208904, IMG submission 184774) | Saline lake microbial communities from Ace Lake, Antarctica - Antarctic Ace Lake Metagenome 02UKB (SPAdes) (version 2) | ecosystem: Environmental > Aquatic > Non-marine Saline and...
TGTTAAATATCATATCTGCTACGCCACGCTGCTTGGAGATGAATAAACAGTTATAAACACCATCCGACCAACTCACACCATCCGATTCGCTCACACCATCCGACTCGCTCACACCATCCGACCCGCTCACACCATTCGACTCGCTCACACCCTCCGACCAACTCACACCATTCGACCCGCTCACACCATTCGACCAACTCACACCATTCGACACGCTCACACCATTCGACACGCTCACACCATTCGACCAACTCACACCATTCGACCCGCTCACACCATTCGACCAACTCACACCATTCGACACGTTCACACCATCCGATTCGCTCACACCATCCGACTCGCTCACACCATCCGACCCGCTCACACCATTTTCGTTATTCATAATATCCCCTATCGTTGCGGTTGACTGCGTTAGTGCTCTTTAACAACAAGGATATTTAAAGGACACCCCTATCTCTGCGGCCTCATCCACCACACCGTATCTGTCATGCGTCTACCTATTCCGCTACACACCCTAGCTGCTAATGATCAATCATTCTCTAATGTCTTCTTAAAGAGTGTCCCTGAATCACAATGATATATTACAATACCTTCTGGTTTACTAAAGTTCCTCACTAGTAAACTACCCTTTACTTTCAATACCTCCATCGCTTCTTCAATAAGGTCCGATGTCATAATACCTACGGTAATTACAGGTACTACACGTACCCCTATGTTAGATAATATATCAGCAGACGATGCCTTAAGTTTCTTCCAGAAGCTTACATTAAATAGCGCAAACAGCTTACATTCCATCCCATACCCTCTATTGATACCCTTACCAAACCATTCCCCAAAATGTCTACCTGGTCCCAATAACTGCAATACCCCTGCATTATCCTCTACCCATGCTGCAAAGCCATAATTATCAGTACCCTTACCAGGGCTCAACCATCTATTACGGCTACCTGCATACACCTGACCATCATCCGTAATACATATCTGAGCATTACTACCATCAATCTTCTCGGTTATAATACAACTCCTACTAAATCTACGAATAGATTTAAACTTACGGAATTTAGGGAACTGTCTCATTTTATGCTCCAATAGATATTTATTCCATCTACACTTCCAAGTCTTAAGTTTATACTTCATCTTCTTCAACATCAGCCCCCACCCATTCTGTAGCACAAGCATCAGCTACGGTTCGTAGTTCAGACAGAGTATGATACAGTAAACGTGCCATTGTCAGTATCTCTGTAGGGCTAACACCATGTATCTCAATACTACTAATATGTCCCTGTAGTTGGGCCACAGTATTACATAATATATCTTTAACTACACACTTTGTCATAATAGCCTCTCGTCGCATACTACTCTTCATTTAACCCTCCTCTTCTTCGAGATCTAGTACAATCTCAAACTCCTTAAGATTACCACCTATCCTAAAATAATCATCCCCACCATCAATATAGACCCCATGTCCACCATTCAATGTATGTTTGGGGTAGCAGCTACAGCATTGCCAATCATGTCTATACTTAGATTCTATGATATTCCCACAATGTAAACATCTTATTTTACTCATAGCCATTCTCCCTGTAGTTTAGCCCAATACCCTCTGTAACGCTCTACAATGCCCTGTACGGTACGATAATTGTTTTAGGCTACCCTACCCCTACTTAATGTGTATTAGGGGCTTCTAGCCTACCTACAGCCCTTTATTTTTAGGTACTCTATGTATTCCCAAGACTTTATATGGTTATTGATTACATGCTTAGTATTGAGTCTATCTATTGTACCATATTGTACTGTAACCTTTTTCATTGAGGGTTCAGGTAGGCAGTTGCCTTTTAATGGTATGTACTGTTTGGCACATGCCAACGTGCTTAATAGTATTATTATTAGTATAAAGTATCTCATATTACTTGCTTATCCCCCAAATAAGTACTATTGTAAAGTCTAGTACTAATTTAACTAATGTGTAATACATACATATAGTTTTAATATCCATAGTCTATTCCTTGTAGTCACAAGTATCACAATACTTGATTGTATTAAAAAGAAGTACTAAAGATCCACTACAATTAGGACACTTACCCACGATCTTAGGTGGTATCTTTTTAAGCATTACTTCCTCAAATAACTCTATGGCCTTTGAGTTAGAATCTTTATCATCCTTATCTGTAGTCATTATAAACATTCTTTCTTAAAAGGGTTATTAGATAGTATACAGCTAGCTTGTTCATCTGTTAGATCACTATTAGTCTTATCTCTAAGTTTACGACCTTCTCTATTTACATTACCTATTCCCTCTTCTTGTCTTAATAGCTCCTCTATTACAGCTCTATCGAGTTTAGACTCACAGTCCTTCTTACCCTTGTAGTAGCTTGCTCCTACTACAACTACCAGTCCCGCTATACAAGCTATGGGTACCCAGAACTTCTTAAGTAATGATAATACTGCTAAGGCTGATATCATATTATTTTCCTAAGTTGCTATAAACTATTGTTGTTAACTTATTGTTAAACTCTTTATCTTCCCTACACTTCTCTACTAAAGACTTAATACCTTGACCTATCTTCTCTTCTCCCATAAATACCCAAGCACCACTCATATGTACTAACCCTAGTGCTTTAGCGGTATCTGCTAGTTCTTGGTACTTGTCGAAGCCTTTACCAAATATAAGACTAAACACTGCTTCTCTAAAAGGAGGGGCTTTCTTATTCTTCTTTACCTTAACATTTATCTTCGCTCCTATTATTAGATCTCCTTCTTTAATCTTATCTCTACTACGTACATCTAATCTATACTTACTATAAAACTTAAGTGCATTACCACCGCTAGTAGTCTCTGGACTACCAAACATTACACCTATCTTCATACGTATTTGATTTATGAATATAAGTAAAACCTTATTCTTTTCTACAGCAGGTGATAGCTTACGCATAGCCTGACTCATCATTTTAGCTTGTTTACCCATATTACTATCTTGAAAGTCTCCTTCTAATACTGATCTAGGTACTAATGAATCTACGCTATCGACTACTATTACCTTTACCTTACCTGACTCTACAAGCATTTCTACTATACCTAATGCTTCTTCGCCACAATCAGGTTGTTTAAATAATACCTTCTTAACATCTATACCATACGCTTTAGCCAAATCTTTATCTAAGGCATGTTCCATATCTATGAATGCTACGTTATGTCCTAGCTTCTGAGCTTCTGCCATAATGAATAAAGCCATTGTAGTCTTACCACTAGACTCAGGACCGTATATCTCCATTATACTACCAGTAACTAATCCACCATTACCTACTGCTAAATCTAATGATATTAGGCTAGTAGAGATTACTTCTTTAGGTTCACAATATTCCCCATCCAGATAGTTAATACCTGCCTCTTCCTTAGTACCGTAGGCTTTATTGATATCCTTAATTACATCAGTAAGGTCATTTATATCTTTAGGTTCATTATCTGACATTAGTAGTCTCCATGTTCAAAACTAGATACCCATGCCTCTATACTAGCATCTAATGGGATTGATAGTTCAGTTGTTACGTCTACATCATTCTCATCGAGTATTGTAAGTGCAAGTATTTCTGAAACATTCCTTACTATCCCCCTATTACCATCACAATCAGCTCCATAGCCTTCAGTACATATACGTATTTCCGCAGCTACAAAATAAGTATTATTATTCCATTCAAATTCGTTGTAAATAGTCATTTAATCCCCCAATTGTCACCTACTTTGATATCCATATCCATCGGAATGCCATACTTCTCTTTAATGGATTGTACCATATATTTCTGGATTATGTCATGTACTAGTTTAGTATCCTCTGGCTTATGCTCGATAACTACTTCATCATGTACTAGTAACAATAGCCTAGAACCCTCTGGAAGCCTCGGTACGACGTTTAATTGGCCAAAGCCTATCAGATCACTACCTGACCCCTGAACGTAGCTGTTAATGGCCTTGTAGCTCTTCTCATGGGGTATAAATATCTTCCTACCGAACCATGTAGTGATGAAGCCCTTATATTCAGCTTCTTCTTTAAGTTTACGGGCAAAAGCTTGTAGGTTACGGTAAGTCTTATTGAAGATTCTTTTATACCTTTGACACTCTTCTAATGATATATCTACTTGATGTTCTTTAGATAGTATGTAGTGTAGACTATTACTACCTTGTCCATATATAGATGCTAAGAATAGTTGTTTACCTATCTGTCTCTCTTTAGGGTAACTGTCTTTTACTTGGTTAGCAGTTACTGGTAGGGCCATTAGATCTTTAGCAATCTGTCCATATACATCTATACCCTCTTCAAAGGTCTTAACTAATCCTTCTTCACCCGAGTAAAAAGCCGCCAATCTAGCTTCAAGTTGTTTAGCATCTGCGACTGTAAAGACAAAACCTTCTCTAGGTATGAACAGTCCACGTATATCGCTCCCTTTAGGGACTTGCTGTAAATTAGGTTCAGCAGACGATAACCTACCCGTACGAGTAGCCCATAGACGGAAATTAGTATGTAGTATCTCATCTATCCTCATATCATCCCATTTACATAGGAAGTCTCTATATATCTTACGTGTCTTTTTAAAGTCTATTATTTGTCCTATAATCTTATCATGCTCATATCTATATAATAGCTTAGATGCAGTAGTACGCTTACCTAGTCTATCTACTAATTTAATACCTTTAAGTTCCAATAGCTTTGTCATATGTACAGGACTATTAGGGTTGAATACTACTACACTATCTCTTACCTTTTGTTTTCTATTCTCTAGTGTCTTCTCTTGCTTACCAGGTTTACATTTATCTATCTTATCCTGTTTTAAATACTTTATGGCCATGTCTAAGGCTTCTTTGTTAGTAGTGTGAAAGTCATCGGACCATTTATCTAATTTCTCTTTGTATTCCGCTTTCATTTCAGATAGCTTATTTATGTCTAAGCGTATACCGTGACACTCTACATCTACTAGAAGTCTAGCTAGTGGCATCAGAAGCTTAGTGTAGTAGTTCCATAGTCCATATTGTATTAGCTTTTCCTTATACAGCTCAAATAGATAATAGGTAACTCTACAATCCATTAAGCAATGCTCTTTAATCTTATCATAATCAGGATGTTCTTTATTCCAATCTATCTTCCAACTACACTTAATACCTAAATCTCTAATGGCTAGACTATCTAAAGCTAATGAATCCTTCAATTTACGTTCATTGAACTCTTCTCTATATACTTGTTTTATATTTTCTGCAAACTGTACTAAACTAGCCATTAAAATAGTATCATGATCGTAGGGTATTTCAATACCTGCTTTTCTAGCTACCTTTACATCGAAAGAACCATTGTGCATAATAGTCTCATAGCTCTCAAGATCAGGTAGCTCCTTACTAAAGCCTATTACCTTCTCTCCTTTAGAATAAGAGCCTATGCCTACTATACCACATCGGGTCCAGTCTAATCCAGTGGTTTCTATGTCGATAGCCATGTACTTATTCATTGCCACCCTTAATATACTCTTTAGCCCTTTGGAGTAAAGAACCACCACATTTCCATTCTACAATATCTTCTTCAACTTCCTTTGTTTCATACTTAATAGGTACCTCTCTAGTTACCTTCCGAGTACCCACTACTTTCCTGGTACAAACACTAGTTCTATTATCCACTACTGTTAAAGTGATACCTCCAAAGGCACGAGTTAAATACGCCATCTCTCCCCTATACTCCTTTTTACACTTGCCCAACATTCTTGCAGCCTTGGCAAAATTCTCTTTGCCCGATATCCCATATACCCCAAACGTATCACCTGCTTGTTCAAATTCTGGATTATCCTCGTAGAACCTAGCAATTTCTCTCAACGCATCTGCATATTCTTTATTATCCATTATTTCCCCCCTGTATTATAAATCATGTTTATCCATTATTTACCATACTTTCTCATAACCAGTTTACAGCTAGGTCTTGTTTGATCGAATCCTACCATTACTATAGGTCTAAGTCATCATCTTTTAACCAATTATCTAACAATAGCTTAATGACATACTTAATACCCTTATACACCTCTATAGCCCCTATTATTGCTAAACTGTATATTAGTATTTCCATATTATCCTCCCTTACAACGATGCTGCTGGCTAGGATTAGTACCTAGTGATAAGCTCTTTACGTGTTTATATCTAATCCTACTTGTTCTATTACAGACTCTTGGCTCTTCTGGTATGCTTGGAATGTTTCAAATACTACTTTTACATTGTTGGCATCTATTGGTAGTATAGATAGGTTCAATTCGAATGCTGAATCTTTTAGTTCCTTTTCTAGTCCTTTGACTATAAATGCAAAGAATGCCATTAGATCTACTTTATTCTTGAATGCTATCATTATTTCCTCCCTATTATCTTTTCTAGTCCAGTTATTATTCCATGTTCTATTTCTAATAGATATGGTTTAGCATAGTACTGTTCTCCCATTTCGAATATTTTAGCTAACAATAAGTGACATACCTCATGTAATGCTGCTATATCCATATCTTCATACGTGGGTCTACCATTCCATGACTTAGCTAGATATATAACTGCCGTATGGCTTGCTGTGTCGTACCATACCGCTGCTTCAATCCCCTTCTGATTGGACCACTTATACTTAACACTATACTGTATCCCTAATAGGTGCTTCCAGTATTCACACCTACCTTTAAAGTATTTAAAGTATTTACTATTTAGTGGGTATCTCATATATCCTTTTTACTCTTAATAAGAGCATATAGAAGAAAGACGTAATTTGACATATCACTAACTGTGTCCTCAATACTTTCAGACTTAACCATAGCATCATGTTCAAGAAGTTCTGAAATACGGGTTATTTTATCCATAATCCTAACGAGTATGCCATATTCAGGCTTAACCTTAACAACTTCGGATGCTTTAAAGTTACGAAGTCTATCCTTGTTACCAGAATAGTCATTACCCTTCTTCTCAAGTATATCCCTATTCTGCCTAACAAACTCATCGAATAGCTTTACTAACGCCTTAGCATCCATAGGTTCATACTCTTTTTCCCTAGGGGGCTCTAAATCTTCTGGTACTAGTATGTCCGTATGACAAATCCAATTCGTGAGTATCGTCTCTTTCACCCCTGATAGTGCCACAAGACTTCCACGTATGCGTATAATTGTATATAACTTATGCCTATATTTCTCGTTATCTTTACCATTACCTGCAAAAGGTCCATCTATCAAATATACCTTATCCCCTACTTCGAAGTTATTCATTTCTTTCTCCCTTTAGCTGCTAATTGTGGCTTAGTTCTAGCTTTAACTTCTTTACCGTATAAGCTGGTCATAGCATCTAGCCACCATGTCTTGTCATTCACCTTAAGGACATGGGCATACTCCATTAGAAAGGGAGGATCATCATCAACTATAATATCTGGCTTAGATAGGAAGTAATCAAAGTATTTATCGATCCCATTATCAACACACATCCTTTTAGCGTACTCTCCCCCTGTATGGCTCCAACAGACTACAGTGCTGTACATACGCCTATATCGCTGTAGAGTGGCCGCTACACCAGGATATACCTTACCATCGGCATCCACTAGGGTAAGATCAACATCTATGTATATCGCTTGTACTGGCATTTAGCCTACCTCTTTCATACATTTTAATGTATTATTACAGTTCATTTTTAGATCCTCTAAAGCAGCTTCGTACCCCATCCTAAATACATGTTTCTTTAATTCACATAATAGTGATAGTATATTGAACTCATCTGTACCAGGGTACATCATAAATAGATCGTTCGCTGGATGCTCACGGTACATTTCTAGTTCAGCCTGCTCTAGTTCTTTTATTCGTCTTTTAGTGAGTTTTTTCATAGATCCTCATTTTCAAATTCCCATGATTCATTAGTAGCTACTCCTGCTTCTATGTCGTTTAAATTGCAATATTCTTTATAGAGCTTATCAGCTAGTTCTACTTGGGCCTGTCTATATTCCTTACTTTTATCCCCATCTGGTGAATGCTCTATTAGGTGACAATCTTTAGTGCCCTTACCACTCACCACATAATGACTACATAATGGTAATACTCTATGGTCGTTCTTAGTTCTAGCCATTTCATTATCTACATGGTGTGCTGTATTCTTACAGGGATATTCTTTGTAAGAATCAGTATATTCATTATATAACTTACGTACACCTATAGCCTCATGTCCACATACAGCACATGGTAAGTGTTCTATATGCTTTAAATACTCTGGATCTTTTATAGGTGTTACCTTCATTATTGGCCTTTCATCTTGTAGTATGCAGTATTACAACTTACTATTTTATCCACTTTGTCATCCTCTATTAGCTTACTTAATTTACATCTTAAGGCGGATGGCGATGTTCCTGTTTCTGTGCATATCTCTTTAATAGTCTTATAGCCTTCTGGTATAGTCTTTCTAGTGCCTAGTAAATCTTCCCATGACACCTCTATCGTTTTAGGCTTCTTGACTTTATTCTTGCCGAATACAGTTGTTTTGACCATTCCCAACCTCCCTTCTCAGTACTAGCTACTATTAAGTGGACTAATCCTATATCTATATGTCCATCACATTTCTCATCACCGAAGGGTGTACCCTGTGCTTGGAAGCAGGGTAGTACCATTGTAGTACCGAAGGCATTTTGGTGTAGATCATAGTAATGTACATGTGCAAATACTGATAAATCTGCTGCTCTATCACCTGTATGGTAAGCATTTAGTATTTCCCACATATTGGATCTACCTGCCGCTGTAGCTCTACCCGCAGGGTTGTTAGAGCTTCCTATAAAGTGTCTTGCTTGTAACTTGAACCAATCATTTATCGTTAGGTTTAATTTACGTACATACGTAGCTTCTATATTACAGTATTCTTTTAGGGTATCAGCCATCTTTTGTTCACTAGATACTATACCTACATGGTATGCCGTACCACTCACTAAGAACACTTCTTTAGGTTTCCACATCTTAACTAGTTTAATAGCATCATTCTCTTGTTCTCTAATATCGCTCTCTGTAAGTCCAGCACCACCAGATTTACGTTGGTCCCCATCTACAGCATCTCCGTTGATTACTAATATATCAGGATTACCATAGAGCTTTATACATTCTTTAAACTTAGCTAAGAGAGCTTTTTGTGTACTATTTCTAGGGGAAGCAGTAAGTCCCGCTTCACTACCAACGTGCCAATCAGCAGTTAGTACGATCGATTTAGTACTATGTTTACTAGTCTTACTCATATCTATTCTCCTATCAACTTACAGGAAGCTTGACAATGCTTAGTTACTACCTCTTCCAATACTTCGGATATGGCTATTACTTGTTTAATTAGGTTAAAGGGTGCTGCAAACTTTTTCTCATCTGTCCAATGATCTGTACTTATGCAGTATTCCGTAATCTGCGTCTGGCCCTCAGTATAGAGTCCCAATGTAACTGCAATAGTGGGTAAAGAGTCTTCGTTAAATGATATGTTAACACCCTTTATCTTTGTTTTTGTTATACTTATATTGATATCTTTCATATTATCCTCCGATTATTTAACGTCTACAATGTCCGTACGATCTACTTGGGCACCTGTTTCCTCACTAGGTTGTGTAAACGTAAGCTCAAAGGGTTGCATAGGCTCTATAGTTGCTGCAATGTCCTTAAATGCCCTATGCTTAGGGGCTACATTCTCGACTTTATATTGTGTTTCAAACTTCTCACCCGTACGTTCTATGCTCAATACAGCAGTTTTAAGATCACCACCCTCATCTTTAATCTTCTTAAAAGCATCAGAGAGTGCAAAGAAAAACCTTATTGATTCCGATTCAATCTTTTTTATTACTGGTTTATCTGTATCATCGACTGTAAGAAAATTAGCTTTAAACTGTACTGTCTTCTTCATACCTAACTTACATCTCTCGCATCTATCCTTACCCTCACATACGAATACTTTATCCTTTCCAGCTTTATGTACCCATCTACTAGGTACATTGCCTAATACGACCCCTGTAACTACTTCATTGAAGTTTACTCTATTGGGGTCCTTTGTAAATGTCTTACCTTCTCCAATACCTGTCACTTCTTTTAGTTCCATGTTGTTATCTCCTTTGCTTAGGTTATAGCACAGTACGTAGTTTTTTGTCAATTCTTCTAAAGGCCACTTATACTTAACTCCTAAATCCTCTATATCGCTTATCCTTCCTTTTAGTAAATCATTAAAATATATACCTTTGAATATCTCTAGGCAGCATAAGAACTTATTAAACATATAATCATGGTGTACATACTTAAGATCAGTTATCTTGGCACTCACCTTATCTATGTGGATTATACGTACCCTTTTAACGTCTATACCTTCAAGACGTAGGGACATCATATACATTACTAACTGCCAACCATCCTCTTCATGTACTTTCCTAGATGTTTTATAGTCCCATACCTCATACTCCCCACCCACTGTAACAAGTACATCAAACCTACCTGCTACCTTATATACTGGATGTATTGTCCTCCTTTCTACATCTATTATCTTTACTTCTCCCTCATTCATTGATATTAGTTTAACCTTTTCTATATAATTCTCTAAGATCTGGGAATACCTTGCTTGTAGCTTAGTATCAATATCAAATGGTTGTCCTAATATATCTCTATTATGTTTTTCTAGTACTGCATGTATATCGGTACCCTTTTGTCCTGCTTGCTTTAATCGTTTAGCACCCTTCTCATCCTTAGAGAAGTCTTTATACCTATATGCCTTAGCTATTGCTACCACACTAGATACAGATATATATGGGTAGGGATCAGTATCGAATAGGTACCACCTTCTATTCAACTCATCCTTCCATACTTTTACCAAATTAGCTGTCATAATGTTATTCCTCCCCCATCTAGCCTATTGCCACAAGATTGGCATACCTTGAATATATCCCTATACTTGTCACACTTTATACATCCATTACTGCCCTCACAAGATGGTCCCTGTTTTGTTGTAGACGAGCCGTTAGTGTGTGCAGTACCATTGGGAGGTTTAGTTGTTACTGTGGCTTGTACTAACTTTAAATCTATCTCCCCTATCCACCATACACTGCTCATAACTAGTCCTGGTTTGCAAGGTTGTGGTAATTTTGTTACTAACATTTCTACTACAGGACATGTTGCCACACCTACACCTATAATCCTACCCTGAGTACCTTCCGTAGTAATACAGTAGGTCTTGCCAACTATTTCAACTATATCTCCTATCTTAAATGGTCTAGCACTATATGGTTTAATTGACATATTAAGTCCCTTTCCTAAAAAATAGTAGCATTATTGTACTAACTATACCTATTATAGTAAATAAGTAACAGGCAGCATCTAACCACCATTTAAGGATATATTTAATAGTGTTTAGTAAATAGCTATCTACCATATCACATCTCCCTCTTCAGTAACTTCAAATTTACAGTCTGTCCCATCTGTAGTAATATACGTACCTGATACTAGCTCAGCAAAGAAAGCATGAGTACCATCATAGTATACAGCATACAATAAATCATTACTAAATCTTACTAATACTTCATCATAAGTAGTCTCTTGGCCACATGGATCTATAATCTCGACAATAGCATCCTCCCCATTTTCACCAGAGGGACCAACTTCACCCTGTATACCTTGTGTGCCCTGCTCACCATCAATTCCATCCCTACCAGTAAGTCCATCGGTACCAGAAGATCCCCTATCTCCTGATTCACCATCCTGTCCCCTAATACTGTCACAGAATTCCTCACTATATACTTCTACACAATCACCGACAAGAGTATATCCCTCATGTCCACACCCTTGCAATACTATACATATTAGTAATACTCCTCCCAATAGTCCTAATACTCTCCCTACGGGGTTCAGTGTCATATTAGGCTCCTTACCCTACGTTTAGGGTAGATCGTTGTACCTAGGGCATCCTGAGGGCTCTCAGGGGTATGCCTAGTATTCTTATTTACTCGTATCGTAGTCATCAATGTCTTTGTGCGCTGCTAGCTCCGCTTCACAGTCTTCACATATAATAATACTCTCAATCATCCTATCTACTGGTAAGGCTGTACCACATACTGTACAATACTCATCGTCTAAAAATAAATCTAAATGTTTCGTGTAAGTTTCCAATCTATCCTCCTAATGTATGGATAATATCATATATTGCTATTATCTGTCAAATACCCAAGGCATAACCGTTATTTCTCGGATTTAGCCAAATAATGATGAAAATATTAGGGGTCATTCTATTCCCTTTTAGTTGGCATGCTACGTGCATGGTAATCATTGGCATGTAAAATGCTATTGCATACTTGGTACCAACTACTTACTAGTTATATCATAAAAATAAATTTATTGACTAGCATTTTAATACTTGACACGGTTTGCAATAGTGTGATAGTATGAAGTTAACAAAGGGGGACAATATGAAACAACCGTTATTAGAGATAGACGTTAAAGATACTGCAATGATGGATAGTTGGAGACATAACTGCCCATGTTTGAAGTCATTAGATAGACACGCTAGGAAATGGTTTCATCGTACGGCACCTTTATCGGGAATAGTCCTGCTAAATGGTGATATGGTTAACAGAGTATTAGCATATGATAGACAGGGGATATAATATGAAACAATCTATCAATTTTTGGGGATTTTGTGACGCTTTTCGTGAATGTGATAGGGAAAATAGATTTACCTATGGTGGAAAAAGGGCACTATTTGATTGGCTAGAGGCTTTAGACGCTGATTGTGGTACCGAAACTGAGCTAGATGTTATTGCCCTATGCTGTGAGTTTACAGAGTATGGAAACCTAGCTGAACTACAAGCTGATTATACAGATATTAAAGACATGGATAGTTTAAACGACAATACTACAGTCATTATGATAGATGATACTAGCTTTATAATTCAAGCCTACTAAAGGGGGTGAGGTAGGGAAACAGTCAATAGCAGTCAACTGAAAGGAGGAATATGACAAACAATCTAATAAAAGAGCATAAAGGATTAGTTGTATCAATGGCCAAGCGGTATCAAGGCAAGGGACTAGACCTAGAGGATTTAGTGCAGGAGGGGTATATCGGTCTGCTAACTGCCCAAAAGAAGTATAAAGAGGATAAAGGCACTAAATTCAGCACGTATGCTAGCTATTGGATAAAGCAAGCCATAATCAGAGCAATAGAGAACACTGGTTCATTGATACGAGTGCCAAGCTACGCTAATGACCTACTTTCGCCAGACCATGTAAATATAAGTGATAATACCGCGACCAGTATCGGCACTAGGATAGACGCTACATTCTTGGTAACACAGATTAGAGATATTATAGGTGATGATACTAGTACCCATATGTATTTATCATATTATATGCACAATATGTCATATCGGGATATAGCATCACAGTTTAGTATCTCACATGAGACTGCAAGGAAGCAATTAAATAAACTGCATACCTTAGTGCAATCCAAATTACTCAAGTAAAGGGGGGTCTTATGATATTGTATATAGCAATTGCAACTAATAGCCATACCTTTGCCCCTATAGTGTTCACCGCAAATAATGTTACCGAAGCAAGGCACTGGGTAAGCTGTCACCTTGCTTGTGACTTGTCGTGGCATATTATGGAGGTATCATCAGGCCACGTGTCTAACCTCCTCACTGACCCTACAAGCGATGGTACTGATGTGTAGGTATGGTAGTGGTGTTATCGTTGAACCTAGGCCCATTACAGCTCATCGTAGTGGGCTTTGTAGTATGGTTAGTGGGTATAGTTGTAAGGATTAGGACTATGTGGTGATTAGTAGCTACGCTAACACCTGATACCTAATAATAATCAATAAGATAATGTAAGTAATAGATATACGTGTAAGTAGGGGGGATGGACTATACACTAGTACATATATTAAGGGGATGTAAGACTATACGTATGGGGATGGTTGGATATAATATAAATAAGTATACGTAACCTATGCCTATTATATTATGATTACATTGGTATATTACCTATGATATACTTGTAACCCTTATAATAAATACATAATAACCCTATACGGTAATAGTATATGTACCCATACTAGTATACTCTATAGTATATATCTATATAGTATACCTTCTAAGGTAATATATACAATATACCCTATATATATAATATATGGTACACGGTATGCATATGCAATGACTATACCAACCACCCCCCCTACCCCACACACTCAAGGGGAGAGGAGTGTAATGTCTTAAAATAACATCTCTAGGGATAAGAGAAAGAGAACCCATATTTATATTTTTACATATTTTTACAACCGTTTACAACAAATGGTCCAACCCATTGATCTACATATTTTATTTTTTACCCCCCTACCAATCATACCTAATTGACACTATTACACTAAATATGATATAATCTAGTATATGACTAAAGATAAAAAAACTAGACGCTTGTCCCTAAAACAACAAAAGTTCACAGAAGCCTACGTAGATAACGGAGGTAACGCCACACAAGCAGCCCTAGTAGCCTATGACGTGGATAACAAGATAGACGCTGCCAATATAGGCCGACAAAACTTAGATAAGCAATATGTAAAAGATGTAATAGATGCTAAGGTAAAATCTCTAAAGAATACAACTTTAGACCGATTAAAACAACACGACTTAGTAGGCCTAGCCTTAGATACAGCCCACAACGACCTCCAAGATGATGACCCCAAAGTAAGAGAAGCAGCTAGAAAGTTCATACTAGAAGTAGCCAAATTCCTATCCGAAGCCGAGAAAGTAACCAGCCATGATAATCGTACCCAAAACCTTGTTCTGCCAAAGTGGAAGTCATCTACAGGTAAATCTTAGTACTCAAGACATACTAGACTCCACCCCCCAAGGCCAATACATAAAATACATGGACATGCAAGATCTATGGAACTATCCTAATGATTTAGACTATCTACAGGAAGATGGACATTCTTATCAGATAATAGACTCAAACAATATTGACAGTTTTGACCTAGATGTGCTATAATCTATTAGAAGGGGAAATATTTAATAAATGTCTTTTACCCCCCCATTTCAAAAAGTCCTAGACGAAGTAAATACAATGGCTGCCAATAAGGAGCCTATTGCTGTATTACAAGCCTTTTTTAAAGAAAAGATGATCGAACTAGGTCCCAAAGAACGCCTCAATAACCTATATAAGATAAGACCTAAAAGAGCTGTCCCAGGAGAACGTAGCAGATATGTCTCCTTACGAATGAACACAGTACAAGACCACTATTGGGACCATAGAACAAATAGAGATTCAGTACTAAAGATGAGACAAATAGGCCTAACAACCCTATCATGTATAATAGGACTAGACCTATGCCTCTTTAACTACGGATCTAACGCCTGTATTATGGCCCACGTTCTACCAAATGTTAAGAAATACTTTAGAATAACAAAGAATGCTTTTACCCAATTCCAAAAAGATTGGGGAACACTCTACCCAGTAACAAACGAAGTAGACAATGTATCTGAGCTACACATAGCAGAAACAGGCAGTATTATGATGGTAGCTACCGAAACCAAGGGCCTAACCTTGGATTTTTTACATATAGCCGAAGCAGCCTTCGTCCCCAATAGCAGAATAGAAGAATCAATAGAATCAGTCCCCCTCTCAGGCCACGTAGTAATGGAAAGCACCCCCGATGGAGCCTCCGGCATATTCTACGAACATTGGAACAACTTTCTAACAAGCCCCGATAGCTCACTATTCACATGCCATTTCTTCCCTTGGTGGTGGCACTACCCCGAAATACAAGACATACCCTACTTAAAAAGACCCAAAGAATTCGTACCCACTGAACGCGAAGAGGGACTAATAGATAAGTATGACCTTAATCCAGACCACATAATATGGCGTAGAAACAAGATAAGTGAGTCCGGTAACAATGAATCAGAGTTCTTAAAGAAATACCCCGAAGACCCCATTACATGTTTCCTATCTGGTGCCCACTCAGTCTTCGATGCAGACATTACCCGTAGCCTATGGATGAATGGACACGACCCCGCCTTCAAAGGTGATCTAAGAGTAGCCAACAAATGAAAATAAAATTTGAAGACAGACCCTATAAAGGCAAAGACGAAGAGTTCATGGGCTGGCGCATATTCACAATGCCCAAAGCCACCCACTCTTACGCCATAGGGGTAGACGTAGCCGAAGGCAAAGGGAAAGATGCTAGCTGTGCCCAAGTAATTGATTGCAACACTGGAACATTAGTCGCTAATTACTGGTCCCCAGCAATAGACGAAGACAACTATGCAGCTGAGATATATAAAGCAGGACACTTCTACAACAAAGCTAGAGTAATAGTAGAAGAGAACAATAGTGGACACGCAGTAATAACAAACCTATCAGGGGTATACAGTAACAGCCTAAGATACCCCTATCTATATAAGAGATACGAATACGACCAGTACACCAAGAAAAAGACTAAAACAATAGGTTGGAGAACCACAGGCGGCAACAAAAACAACCTAATAAGCAACCTAAAAGCAGCATTAAGAGATGGGGATCTAAAAGTATATGATAAATACACAATAGGAGAACTAAGCACCTTCGTAGTAGATGAAAAGACAGGCAAACTAGGAGCTAAAGGCTCTGCAAGAGATGATAGAATAATGGCCCTAGCCCTAGCCTGGGAACAAGTACTCGTACTAAGAACATCATTAAACAACTCCACTAAACCCTACAACAACCAATCCCAAGAATACGACCCCACCACCGGATTCCCCATATAGGCACCTAAATGGCTAAAGCATATAAAAGCACGTCTAAAAGCAAAGCTACTCAAGCATGTATAGACTACGTAGCTGGCCTCTTACAAGACTCCGAAACCTTCTACAGACCCCTCAGAAGAAAGTGGAACGTATTCGAGTACCTCTACACCAAAGGAGCCTCCAAAAAGAACACCCCCAGAGGCAGAGCCAACCTAGAACTCCCAATAGCCTTCCAACAAATAGAACCCTTCGTAGACCATTTATCAGAACTAATGTTCGGTGAAACCCCTTACATAGCCTATTCCCCCAGAACTAAAGGCGAAGAAGTAGTAGAATCAGCAGCAGACGTAAGCAACTTCACCCAATGGCAACTAGAAGTAGGTGACTTCTACCCAGAAATGAGAAAATACTTCAGAAACCTAGGAAAACTAGGTAACTCCGTAATGAAGATAATATGGGAAGAAGACACAATAGAAAGAGACTTAGACCCCGACGAACTAGAATTTGACGAAGGCAACCCCGAACCCAAATCCCTAACCTCAGACGATGTAATGTTCGACGGTCCCAGATTCTACAACCTAAGCCTATTCGAATTCATGGTCCCCAAAGGCTCCGTAGACTGTGACATCCAAAGAATGCAATGGGTAGCCCACGAAGTCTACAGAGATCCCGACGACCTATTAGATAATGAGAACTATTGGAGAGGCCACTCCAAAATAAAGAAACTAATAGGAAAGAAAGACCCCAACACCCCCATATCAGAAGAACCCGTACCAGCCAACAAACCTGAATCCAACCATTCCAAAGAAGCAGCCCTAGCCCTCTACAGCAACCAATCCAAACAACAACAAAAGAACCAAGGTAAATGGAGAGTAGTAGAATGGTGGGGCAGATACAACTTAGGTAAGGGCTACAAAGAACCAGTACTAATAGTAATAGCCTACCCAAGTGAACTAGAACCCATACTACTACGTAAAGACCCAAACCCTTTCAAATACAAATTCAAACCATTCGTAATGTCCTACGACTACCCCATAGACGGTGAAACCTACGGCTACGGCGAACTAAACCACATTAAAGGTCTAATATCCGAATCCACTGCCCTACGCAACGCGAGACTAGACAGAACCAACATGTCACTAAATAGCATGTGGCTAGTAGAAAGACAATCCGGCATTAACACTAGAGAACTCTACACTAGCCCAGATAAAGTAGTCCTATGCGATGATCTCAATGGCATACAAAAATTCGAGAACACAGGCCCCAACCCCGCCTCCGTAGAAGAAGTAGGCAGTATAGACTACGACATTCAAAACACCACCCAAATACTAAACCCTCGCCAAGACGTAAGTAACGTAGGAGCAGCCTTCGGTCGTACAGCCACCGGCATTAACTACCTAGCAAGCTCCACAGGCTTACGCATATCAGCCAAAGCCAAACTCCTACAATACACATTCATAAGGCCCTTAGCTAGAATACTACTCTGGTACAACAGACAGTTCTTAGGAGATGGCAGCAAGGACCAACTAGAATATCGCGTAACCGGAGATGAAGTCAATCCCTTCAGTACATTAGACTCTCTAGCCTTCAAGTCAGATATAGACTTCATACCTGAATCTACCCCAATAAGGAAAACAATAGCTGAACAAGCAGAATCCCTAAACTACATGCTCCAAGTAGTAGGCCAAATAGAAAAGGTAAAACCAGGAACATTCGACATAAAGAAACTAGGCACAAAAGCCTTCGAACTAAAAGGCTTCTCAAGACCAGCAGAATATGTACTCCCCGAAGGCCCCACAATAGTAGTCCAAACAGAAGATGGACAACTAGTCGATGAAAAGGGTCAACCCGTCCAAGTAGTACCCATATCACAACTACAAGGTGGTGAGGAAGGTGGACAACAATGAACCACGAAAAAGAGAGCGTAGTAATCGCAGCCAAAAAATATGAATCACTAGAAAGACTAACTGAACAAGAGGGCTGGAAAGTACTCCTAGACCACCTAGGCGAAGTAAAGACTGTAGTAATGGAAGCCCTACTACTAGAAAAAGACTTCAACAAACTAATGGTACTACAAGAAAGATATAGAGCATTCAACAGTGTAATACAAACACTACAATCAGCCAAAGCAATAAAAGAAAAACTACACCAGGATATACAGAACATAATAGAAGACGAAAACAACATAAGAGAATTTGGAATATAAACAGCAACCAGGAGGAAGACAATGGTAATGGAAAAGTCACTAGAAGAGCTTAGAGCCGCTATCGAAGAGGATCAAGTAGAAGTAGATCCCAACGAAGCGGGAACTCAAGTAACAGTGGAATCCGAAGAAGGTGCCTCTACAGAAGAGGTAACACCTGAAGTAGTCGTAGAAGAAGACCCACCTACGGTAACTACTGAAGAAGAAGAATGGGTCGTACCAGGAAGGTTCAAAACTCAGGCCGATGTGCTAAAAGCATATCAAGAACTCGAATCATTCACAGGCAGACAGAGTTCCGAAATTCAAAAACTCCGTACAGCCATCGTGGTACCCCAAGAGAGGGGAGAATCCTCTGATGAAAGAGCAACTCGCCTAAAAAGATTCGCAGAAGAACTAGCTGCCGATCCCGAAGCAGCCCTCGATGCCCGCACCCGTAAGATAGTCAACGAACTAAAAGGAGATGTAAAAGCCAGCGAGTTCAAAAGAGTATACGATGCTCGCATAGCTGATACCAATAGCGACTTCGCTGAATTAGACCCCACAATGGCAGCCATTGCCACGCAATACAGTGATCTAATCCCCGATTCTATGCGAATGGATCCAAGACTCCTAGACATCCTACACCTAGCAGCAAGAGGAGTAAAAGCCGCTGAAATAGTAAAGAAAGCCGAAGCTAAAGGCGCAGAAAAAGGCGAGAAAGTCCATCGCCAAAAGGGAAAAGCCAGAGTAGAAGGCCCTTCCAATAAATCAGGAGGCAAGAAACTAGACATAACCAAACTCTCTGCCGCTGAAATGAAAGCAGCCTTCGAGAAAGGCGACATAGACATCAACGAGTAGAGATCTAAGGAGTAACATATGATTTCCGCAGGATTCGCACAGAACACAACTAACATGAGTGATAACTTACACAGTTATTATTTCAAACTGCTTTTAGAACAAGCAAAGAAAAAACTCGTGATAGTACAACTAGGCAAGAAACTGCTCCACCCTCGCAGAACGGGTAAAGACAGCTACGTATTGAAATATGGGCACATAGCCGAAGACCTCAGTGAACTGAGTGAAGGTGTAACCCCAACAGCCTCGTCACTCAAAACAACCAAGTACACTGTAAGCATGAAACAGTATGGTAAGTACATCCCCATTACTGATTTGCTAGTCTCTACAGCTATTGACCCCGTAATGGAAGACCACGTTAAAGAACTAAGCTACGACGCTGCTAAATCAGCAGACTCATTAGTCCGTAACGTCTGTATAGCCGGAGCCACATCCAACATACAGTACGTAGGTAGTGGCATAGCCGCAGATAACACAGTAACCGCTACAGATGTATTCATAGCCCAAGATTCCATCAAAGCAGTAAGAGTCCTCAAAGGACAAGATGCACCTAAGATGGACGATGGTTCTTACACCTGGGTAGTCCATGATCTAATTAGTATGGACATCCAGAGTGACACATCAGCAGGTGGCTTCATTGAATTAAACAAATACGTAGCCGGACTAGCCGAAAAACCTCTCAAAGGCGAAGTAGGCAAAGTCTATGGTGCTAGAGTCGTTGAATCGAATAACATCAACTCCGTAGACAATGCCAGCAGTATTGCAGTCTACAGATCCTTAATGTTTGCAAGAAACGCTTTCGCATTTACATCCTTTGATTCAGATTTCATTGAACTAATCACCAAGCAACAGGGCAGTGCAGGATCATCCGATCCTCTCAACCAGATTGCAACGGTAGGATATAAAATGCAGTTCGGTAGCACTTATGTCGGTGGATCATTCTCAGACCATGAGGGTGCAGGAGCCGATCTTTGTATCCAAATCCGTGGTGCAGCTACAGGTGGATAATATTATTGTTTGATGGTCAGGGACATTCACTGTCCCTTTCCTTGAGGTAATAATGCTTACATTCAATTTCATACATAAACTACGTAAATGCAACCAAGAACTATGGGTAGACACTAACCATATTGTACACCCCTCTGGACGCTCTGACTACCCCGTACAGGGACTATACTGTGGAACCAGACACATAATGGCAATCCCCCATGAATACGTCCCTGAACTCTCCACAGCAGCCGTAGACTTCAATGAACTACTCCAAGCCAATAAACGAACGAGAATTGAAGCAATACTAAATACAGGCTTCGCAGAGCCATACGAAGAACGTGTACTAGTGAGAGGTTGGAGAGCAATAGTAGGCGGACTAATAAGAATGGGCATCATTACCCAACCTAAAGCTGAAAAAGTGTTCAACACTTACTTCGAACCCAACAGGCTCGAATTACCAAGAAATTTCATAAATAGAAAGCTATAAGGAGCATTAAATGTCATTCAA
>Ga0208904_1000951_pt1 | contig 21244 bp, 30 predicted proteins | sample AntAceMetag02UKB_FD_184774 | JGI IMG/M metagenome (GOLD analysis project Ga0208904, IMG submission 184774) | Saline lake microbial communities from Ace Lake, Antarctica - Antarctic Ace Lake Metagenome 02UKB (SPAdes) (version 2) | ecosystem: Environmental > Aquatic > Non-marine Saline and...
AAAAGTGCCACGTTTACTGGTAGACCAGCCCCATAAACTGCGGTTGTGCTTCCATCTTGAACCGTTCTCAAAGTGTTAGAGCTATCCGCTTGTAGCCAAGAAGCATAACCCCCACCCAAAACAGAATACCAAGTGTTCCCTGGTGTATTTCCTGCGCTGTCCTGGAAATAACTGCTCCCAACAGAAGTATAAATGTAACCTAAGGTCCCACCCACAGAGAGATTTCTACTAAATTCAATTAAAATATCTCTACCAAAAGTATCGACAACGCTTTTAATATTAGCTGAACTCATTGTTGTTGCTTGTGGTCTTAAAACTAATAGGCCATTTTCTTGAACATAAGTTGCGCCTACCCCTTGCGTTTCTTCTGTCCAAATAGCTGTATCTAAAACTGCGCTATCAAAATTATCCCCAAGTAAATAAGCATCATTTATGGCGGAGTTGTTTCCAACTGCAGCGTTGTCATAGTACATGTAAATATCTTCCGTACTACCTGAACCAATTGAAGCAACTTTCACCCAGACCCATGCGAAAGTACTGGCCGTATAATTTTCAATGTAGTAACCCAACTCCCCATTCTCTGTGCTATTTGTAAACCTTAGATCATCAAAGTCTGCTTGCATACTTGTATTGTAAGGGACGTATAATAAAACCGAATAGTTTGTCAAAGCAGTCGCGGAATTTTCTGTGATTGTTATTGCTCTTTTCTTAGTGAAGGTACTATTCCACCACGTTGCCCACTCCACAGTTTCAACACCAATCGCTTCCCAGGTCCAGTCCACCTCGCCTGTACTCAGAACAGCACGCTCTCCGCTTAACTTCCATTCGTAAAGGCCAGCATCTAGCTTTTGTCCCAGGGTGTATGGAACAATGGTTCTTACTTCCCTTGATTCTAGATAGCTTCCAGTTTGCTTTTCTTCACATTCCTCTAAAATCGTCCCATTTTTTAGTTGAGGAAGGTCCTGACAAGTTGTAGTATATGTAGGAATTGTATCTGTTGCTGTGGTGATCTCCCACACCTTGTAGTCAAAGCCAGACATTTTCTCCTCAGCCCCTTTTATTTTCTTCCTGTCATAGAAATTAAACTTGTTAAACAAAACATCTTTGCTGTGGAGGGTGGTTCTTCCAAGTGAATATGCATCAAACATATTTGAATGGTGCTCAAGCAATTCATGCTCTGCAATCAAATCCCCTTTTAGAAATAAAAGAATGCTATTGTAAACTTCAATCTGGCCATACTTATCATTGTCCTTGAACTCTTTGATGTTATCAAAGTCTAGTGCAGATGCGAACCCAATTAGGAAAATGAACATGACTGCAAAGATAAACTTCTTAGCTATCATCCGAACTCATCCCTCCCAACGAAAAAGAATATCCCCGATATGAATGCGATGATTGTAAAATAAATTGGGGCATTGATTACCAAATGAGACAACGCAACATGCTCTTGCAATCTTGTGGCCATCTCGTCGGTTCCAGTGTAAAACTCCTCATAGATATTGCTTATGAAGATTGAAGAGATTACCAGCAATAGGATCAATGCAAAGAAGAATCCCATTAGCCACTTGCTCCCACTAATATTTGAAGTAATGCCAAGCCCAACAACCCCAAGAAGCATCATGATATAAATCACCCCAGACATCCATGTCCATTGCTGTATGAAATTGTGAACTGGAACAATAGTGTACTCCATTGCTTCTGAAAGATTCACATCACCAACCATTCCAAGATCAGAAAGCACGGGGGTGGCTTCATCACTCACCCAATCAACTACGATTGCTCCGAAGGCCATGAAGATTCCGAATAACAGAACGAAGAATAACAGAACGAAGAAATATACAATCCCCATCTGTCCCCTCTTGTTTACTTTTTCTTTGGTTTTCGGTACAATTCGTCTAAGCATCCTGGATATCCCTCCGTTTTAGTTAATAAGTTTGTCATCTCTCGCATTGATAATGCACTTGGGCTCATGCTAGCAAGGCCTTTGGTGAATCTATGCTTGGCAACACATCTCATATCATTATCAAAGCGCGGATCAATCCTTCTTACTGGTGAATTTTTCTTTCTCATATATTCCCTCCGAGCTCTGCGCCCTGGCTGAGCATCTTCTTTACTTGCTGTGACTTCCAGATGTTCTGGAATAGGAAGATGAACATCATCGGGACCAGTATGACGGACATCCAAGTGCAAATGGTGAACGCCATGAATAGAAGGTCCCCCATCATGGCCGCTCCGAGATATGCTTTGGCAATGTTTGATGTGGTGAATAGAATTGCAATCATCAAACCCCACGCCACTCCAACGAAGGGCCAGAAAAAGTGTTTCATCTGGCTGACTTGAAGGATGACCCCTTCCTCATCTCTTGAATCATCCTTCGGAAGAGCCAGGATACCCACAATCGTTAATACAAATAGAAATACAAGCAACATCTCAATTCCCATGTAAACAATTGAGCTGGAAGTTTCAAGTTCTGTGCCCGTCACAGTTACTTCAAATAGCCCCCTCGCTTCTCCACCAATAGGAACTGATGAAATATTACACCAAATGTAATATCCATGTTGCCCATTTTCCGAAAAATTGCCTGCTCCAATCACTAATTCTTTTTCAAGGCCATTGGAATCATCTGACATTGGACCGCTTTCAAATGTATGGGTCCCACCAGGGCCGTAAAGATGTGCGAAGCAATCATATTGATTCGCATTGAAGAAATGCCCATCAGATTTATTTGATGTATGAACATGCAAAGTAAAACTTGCGCCCTGCTTCACCACTTCAAACTCTGGGAAGAATATTTGCATGCCAAGCTCGGTATTTGTGTTTGTTTGTACGGGTGGCACGGCCATAACAATGCTACATGCAAAAAGCAAGAGCACTAATGCCGAAACAAATTTAATGGATTGATTTTCGATGGCTTATTAGGCTGAAGTCCTGTACCTCCTGTTGATTCTGATATATGAATATGTTTTCTGATGGAGGATCTTTCGCTTCCATTCATTGCGCGAAGGTAAGTTGAATGAACTGCGTCCTGAACCTCTCGGACAATCAATTCAAATCGCTTCAGCTTGTTCTTGATTATCTGCTCCTTGATCTTAGTGATTTCTTTCTCAATTCTATTCTCAATTTCCTTCCAGAATTCATCAGTAAGCTTTTTGTTATCAGCCTTCTTGCCCATCTGCTCCATTGCGAACTCCCTCAGCTCTGCTTTCTTTGCAATCCTATCAGTTAGAACTTCCTTGCACTCTGCAAAGGTTGGATATCTAAAGACCTTTTCATATTCCATGAAGATTGCATCGGCTAATGAGACTGAGAAGTCTTCCATTTTCTGATTGATTAGTTCGTCGGTATAATTTGAAAGTAATGTGTTCTTGTTTATGTAAAAAGTAATAGTGTTCATGATTAATTGCACTCCATACTCTGTGAGAATTATCATCTGCTTGTCTGTTGGCTCCACCCAGTTTGAAGCTCCATTGCCCTCGTGCCTTAGCACATGGCTCCTCAACAAATGTTCAATGATTTCAAGCTCTGTGGATAAACTAAGCTGCTCTTGCATGATTGAAACCTGTTCCTTGTCAATCATGATTGCCTTCGCAGTTGTGCTGGTCTGATTAGACTGCTCGTTGGAAGTGGCAAGCTTTATGTCAGACGATTGCCTTTCTAAAAAGGCTTTCTCTGTTAAATCCATTATCTTCTGAGCCTCCTACGAGTGGTTTTTCTTCGCTTTCTTCTCTTTGGAGCTGCGCGTCTGACTGGAGCTTTCTTCACTTGCGTCCTTGACGCTAAGAAACCAACGAATGCTTGGCCTGTACTTTGTCGGCTGGCGGATTTCACCCCTGATTGGGCTCCCCTCTTGATTGATTCCTGTCTAAATGCTTTTTGCCTTGCTTCCCTAGCTTCCTCGGCAACTGACGCCCTAAACTTCCGATCTCTCGCGGCCATCTCACGCTTTCCTGCAAAAAATTCTGATAATCCCATTACTTCTTACCCCCTTTTTTCTTTTTCTTTTTCTTTGACACAAAAACCTTGCCCGATTGTGGGGTGTACTTCGCGGTGAATCCCCTTGGCGTTCCTGAAACCCCTGAAGGTCCTGCGGATATCTTTTGAATCTTGAATGTGCCTGATGGTGCTTTGAATGCGGCTCGTGCTCCAACGGCGGTCACACTTTTGATGTTTTGGCCTGCTGAAACTTGTTTGAATCTTCCACCGCTCTTGACGAAGGCTGCGAAGGTTGCCGTTGGGCTTCTCCTCGCTCCAACGTTCTTAATCCCTGTGGCTCTTAGTGCAATCGGGTCCCTTACAGTTTCTTGAATCTGTTTCAGCTTCTGTGGTCGTCTAAATAACTGGGCGGACCTTCGATCCTGGGATTGGGATGGTTGTAAAGCTTGTGCGGTCTCAAGTTTTTGTGCTGGTCTTAACTTTTGTGAGAATGTCTGGGCGGTTGCAAGTGCTGGTAGGATTTGTTGCTGTGGTGCAAGATCCTGAATGAAGTTTTGTTTCTGATTCTGCGCTGGGAATAATAGTCTGCTCTTCTTTTGACTTCCAACAAATGTTTGAGCCGTCTTGAGCTTTGATACTTCAGCAAGACGTTGCCTTGAATCACTGAATTGTAAATCAGCGGTGGTGTCTTCGGTTTTTAATGTCTTTCTAAGCTTCTGCTCTTGCTTAGGCTGGACAAGAAGTTGTTTTGCCGACCCCCTTGCTTCCTGTGAAAAGTCTGAAGGTCTTGGAGGTGCAACATCCTTGTAAGTCAGACCCTTTATTGCCCTAGACTTCTTTGGTACTCCGCCAAATGGGCTTGCCTTTGTAATGGGGAACGTTCCTGGCTTCTGCTCTAGTGATGGAAGCTTACTTGCTCCAACAATTGATAATTTTCCTTGGTCAAGCTTAACGATGTCCGCTCCAGACTTTATTCTTGCGACCTGACGGCTCAAGATGTTTCCTAAAACATTCTCGGTGGATTGAACATTGAATTTTAACTCGGAGGAAAGCTTCTTTGATGGGAGCTCAGGCAATCCAGAGGATTCAATGAACTTTCCTTTGTTACTAACAACATCCTTTAAGATAAATGCCTCCCCTTTCTTCAGGAGTAAGGCTTTTCTATTGACTTCGCTACCAATGGCCCTTTTTGTGCCCTCCGCCAATCCAATCTTGACGGGGCTAAGTCCTTTCTTAAATTCTAGCGAAGGGAGATCCTTAACAAGAGATAATTTACCACCATCAAGCTTTACAATACTTTCACCAGAGCGAATCCTTGCTGCAGCTTGGGACAATGATCTCTCAAGTATCTTCTGGTCAAAGTTTACGTTCAATTTCAATTCAGACGATCCCCTTTTGAATGGCAAGTCTGGTAAGCCTGAAGATTCAACAAACTTTCCTCTGTTGCCAGCGATATCCTTCAACACAAAGGCTTCCCCCTTGTTAAACAAAGCAGTCTTCCTCTGGGTCTCAAGTTTTATCTTGGCTACTGATCCCTCGGTGAGCTTCACCTTGAATGGAGACAAGCCCTTCTTGTATTCTAAGCTTGGAAGCTTCTGAACTAGAGATAATTTACCACCATCAAGCTTTACAATGTCTGCTCCCGATCTTATTCGTGCTGCAGCTTGGGACAATGATCTCTCAAGTATCTTCTGGTCAAGTCCAACGTCCAGCTTCAGCTCTGAGGAAATTTTCGGAAGTGATTGCGACCCTGGTTGGTTGAATTTTCTCATCTGCAGACCCTCAAGAGTTTTTTCAACGCCCTTTACAAGCTCTGCTCTTTTCATGGGGTCAAGCTGAACCTTAAAGTCCGATGCCGTTGCTAGTTGCATCTCTTTTCCCCTCACAATTGCTTCAGCTAAAAAGCCACGGGCAAATTTTTCCTTCTGAGCAGTGTTGATGACCGATTCAAGTGGGACACCCCTCCGCCCCCTTGCAAACTCAGGGAAATTCTTTAATCTAGCCGTGGCCACATCAAGTTTAGCAAATTCTCCTGCTCTAATTCTGAATGGAGACAGCTTGCCTATGCTTTTAATGTTTGCACCAACTGGAATAAGGCCACCGATGGCAAATGTTCCAGCGACCAGCCGTTGTTCAAGCGAAATGCCAGGAGAAAAGGCTACACGCCCCTCGGTGAATGAGATTGTTGCGCCAACACCAAGCTGAAGTGGCTTCGCTAACGATGAAAAGGCTAAGCCTCCAGCTCCAAGAGCCGCAGCTTCAATTACTGTGCCTGGCAAAGCGAACCCTGCAGTTCTAGAAACGAATGAAAGTGTCTGGCTCGATGTTGGTGATCCAGAAAACCCAGAAATGCCAGTGAACTTGAAATCAAGAGACGGTTGCTTGGTAATTACATTAAATAAATTGATATCTGATGCGCCGAATGCCTTTGGACCTGCTGCAATCAGCTGTTGCTTCAATGGGATCTCGGTCATTGCAATCTGGAGTGATGCCCTGTCCTTAAACTGGACAAATGTGGTCAGTTTATCTGTGAATGATCGGTCTTGAGCGTCGAAGACCACCAAAGGATTCTCTTTTGGCGTAGACCGAACAGACTTCACCACTAGATCCCCCGTAATTGGATTCCCCGACCTGGCCCTTGGTCCCCCCGTCTGGAATCCCGAAGATAATGGAAGAATGGTGAGGCCAACGTTGGCGGATCTGGCTTCAACGATCCCTGTTTGAAGGAAAAAGTCTCTTGATGCTTGTTGCTGAACAGACAATCCAGTTCCAGAGAACTTTTGTCCGCCCCCTATGATTTGTGGAGGGACATCGCGCACTCTTAGGGTGGTTTCTTCTCGGATTCCACCTCCAAGATCCCGTTCCCCCTCCCGTGCACCGAATGATTGTGATGGGGGGGTCCTAACCGACCTTCTTATTCTTGATCGTCGGGATTTTTCCACTTGCCGTGCCTGTTCTCTTGTTTTATTGGCTGCTTCGGACAATGCTTCCTCGGATGCGAACTGTTGTCCGCCTTGAAGTGTTGCAAGTGACTTGGTTAGAAAGATTTTTTCCGCATTAAGGGCAATAGCTTCAACTTGGGCTGCCCTTAATTGTGTCCGGCTAGTAATCTGACCGCCAGCAGGATTAATTGTTGATTCTAATGCGACATTTGCCCTGATCAAATCCTCTAATTGTGCTAAACGATCCTCAACGAATGTCTGTTGCCCTTCAGATGATCTAAGGTTTGCAGTATCATCAACAGAAAGCTGTGTTGCAGGTTGAGAAGTGGGTGCTCCTCTTCGGAATCGCAAGGTATCGACCTGAGAAGCTTCGCCTTCTCCTGCTGCGAACCGTTTAACCAAGGGAATCACCTCTTGTAACCATGTTACACTATAGGATGTCCAAGCATATAAAGGTATCTGCGACATTTAGGAAAGATATTTAAAGATGTATTGCGACATTGGTGCATGGATGGTGACAAAGTTGGTGCTGGATCTGTTTCTGAATGGAGTGAAGGCAATTTAAAGTCTCTAAGACTGCACGAAGCACAAGAATTGATCAACATAGGCAAGATGGACAAGCTAAAAATGATCGGGGGCGAGTGGGGATGGCAAATTTGGCTGTCTGGAATTGATTTACTCTACGGTGAAGGCATTTCTAAGTACAAAGACAAGGAAATTGGCGAGGTTGAGGAGCTTAAAGGAATCATTCGGGGCTCTTTGAAGATCAATCCGCCCTTTGTTACCACTGTTTCGCACTCAATTGGCGGTAAAAAGAATCTACAGGTAATGAATGCGGACAATTGGGAGATCATAAGGCGGTTAGGCGAGATATATGAGCGGAAAATTAAACAATTAAACGATTTACACGGTTTGTCCACGCGAAACACAGCAAATGCAGGTTATTTCTAGCAATGGTGCGCGTTTACCTTGAATTGATTGATAATAGTTGGGAAAAGGTTGAAAAATCAGACTTTTGGATCCATGAGCGACTTCAAGGACGTCTAGAAAGGATAAAAGAGATCCAAAGGAAGGATTGGGACGGTTTAATCATCATAGACGGCAAAGAAAGGTCTGGAAAGTCACTTTTGGCCATGCAGATCGGCTGGTATTTGTCAAAAGGAACATTAACGAAGGTAAACTTCGCCAAAGGGCTCAGGGATGCTGCAAAATGTATCGCGGAGCTTCCAGATCGCTCTGTTTTGATCGTGGACGAGGCTGGAACGGTCTTTGATGCTCGTGGGAGTGCAGGGAAGCTCCAAAGGGAGCTGAAAAACATCATGGACGTTGTGGGCCAGAAGAATATGGTGTTTATCTTCTGTTTGCCTTGCTATTTCGACCTCAGTAAGACTATGGCTGTTCGGAGGAGCCTATTTCTGCTCCACGTCAAGCCCGATGCCACATATACGAGGGGAAACTTCTGGTATTGGGGTGAGAAACTCAAGGCTGTGCTATATCGAATGGGCAAAAAGAACTTTGACAGCTACGCTAGGCCCAAGCCAGAGTGGCAGGGGTCATATCCAAACTGGAAACCCCCCTGGTATGAAGAGTATCTGGCTGAGGTCAAGCAGGAAAGCTTACAGCAGGTCCTCGACGCTGCCATTGCCACAGCAGGTAGTGGGACGGTCCCTGCAAGGATGATGAAGGATCAGGCCAAGCTATGTCGCAATTTGAAGGTTAGATTGGGCCTTAACAACAGTCAAATAAGTGATGCCACTGGTTTGCACCAGGACACGGTTCGGAGAAGGTTAGATTTGGCTTCTGAGATTGAAATGAAGCAAAATTCCTAGAGAAGTTCGCACAATCTAGCTAAAGGGGGCCTAAAGCCTAAGAATACCAAAGGTATTTTTTTTGAAGTCTGGCAGGTTTGGCCAGGTTTCACGAGTAACGGAACAAGTAGAACAAGTAGAACATCAAATCACTACCGCATTTTTACATGAAGAATTAAAAATAGATTACTTGTTCTAGTTGTTCTAGTTGTTCCAATGGGTTAATAGTTCCTTATATCTAGCAATTACTATCTCTTTTGGGACCATTAACTCCATACAATAGTGTGTCACTTTTTCAATGAGCTTTTCTTCCCTCAATTTTTTGATGATTTTGAAGTCTAGCCTTGTTTTTTGGGCATGTTCTTTGAAATGTATTAGTTGTAAGTTTTCTTTTGAGCTATCTGCGCATATACAGAAGGGAATCTTGTGGTCTAAATCATACTCACCCCAATATTTGATTCCCATTTCAGCTGCAAATTCTTTCTTCCATGTTTCTATGGATTTTCCTTTGAACCTATTTCCTTGATGGCTAATCAGCATCGCTATCCCCTGATTTGTCTTTCCACTTTAGACCAGTCCACGCTCTCCACTTTTTACCTATTGCGAAATCCCCAGCGCTCTTTAGTGATTGAGTGAATCCCAATTGCTTCATTCGCTTTCCAAGATAAACATCTCCCAATTCTCTGAATCTGTTTGCTTGACACCATTCCTTCAGCCTATCTGAAAACTCAAACTTCCATATGTAGGAATCATGATTTTCAATAATCTCTTCCCTGAGAAATTTGTCTAGTGGATTTGAGTAATCTTCGTATGTTTTCATTCGGTCTTTGATGGATCCTTCATTTGTGAATTCCCTTTTTGTCAGAAGATCATTTAGAATATATGTACATTTCAAAGCTAGGGCTCCATACTCTTCTTCAGGGATTGTGGCCAATACGTCAAACTTCTCTGAGAACTTATTTGGAAAATCGGTAATCATCCACCGACGATAAAACCCTTCGGTTTTATCTGTTGTTGCTGGTAAGTTGTTTGTAGCAATCAGTAGTTTTGCATAATTGTTGGATTCAAAATGGTCTTTGTTCTTATATTCAAATCCGATCAAATCCCCTCCACTCAATTTTTTTAACATGGACGTTTTGCTCATTTCATTAAAGTTGGTTTCACCCATCATGCAGACTAATTTTTTGTGGAGCCTTGTTACTTCAAATCTGCTTGTCAAGAGATTATCCAATTCTGTTGAGCAGCAGTTTCCTCCCCCAACAAATCTCTTCAACAATGTTAAGAAGCAGGATTTTCCATTCAGTCCATCTCCAATAAAACAGAAGATTCTATGCAATGGATAATCAGGAAGCAGGCAATAAGCCAAAATCTCATATAACTTTGGAACTTCTTCTTCACCGACCCACTCTGCGAAGATCTTATCCATCATTGGCGTTTCCCTGAATCCATCAGGATCAAGCTCATGTGGAATTGGATTCGTGACAAAGTACTCCGCGCTTGCTTTGAATTGTTCTCCTGTTTTGATATCCACAATAATCTGCTTGAATTGAATCCACGTTGGTGGGACGGGTTTTGGAGCCGTTAGCCGAGCAACTTGGCGAAGGGCCTCAATCATCTCAGTCTTTTCTTTTGTACTCACAAGGTTCACTTTTGCTTGTTTGTGCACTGCATTGAGCAAGTCTGTTTTATCTATTCTTTCCCATTTGAATTCCTTGAGATTCCACAGCCACCAATTTCTTGCATTGTCATAATAGACTGGATGAATATCAACAAAGTGCTCTGCACGCATTCTCTTATCCATGATAGAATCAAAGACCCCATCCAATCGATTTACACTGGCCCTCTTGAAACCCTCATCTATAACTGGAAGATCTTTTCGTAATCGAGCCCAAAACTTTTCTGGGCATCCATGGAGTTCCATTTCTGCTGGATTAATAAAGTAGCCAGGGTTTCGTTCAACCGTTCCCTTCCACCCAAAATATTCTGCTTCACCTGGGTCCATCATCGGTCACCTCCATTGTTGCAGTACACCGATGGCAAAACCGATGTTTAATTATAAAATCATAGTTCCAGTCAAAGACCGTTTCGTTTTTACATTCTGGATTCGTACACCTCCAGATCTTCATCGCTCAACACCCTCAAACGTTCTGATATGTTTAGTAGAAATAAAGACAATCTTATCATACTTGTCTCGGACCTTTATGAAATTTTCACCTGTTGATAAAAGCATTCCTTCGTAAATATAATCATTTTCTAGAACAACCTTCACTCTTTTTCCGACGTAATTAATTAAATCCATGTAATCCTCTCTTTAGTGAAATATTCCAATTCAATTCCCTTTATATACTTTTCTATGCTTGTCCAGTTATTGTTACCACTCTGACATTATCGACAGGTTTATATATAGTACTCTGTACTGGTATGACATGAAGAAAAACGATCTCATGAAGATGCCCAAAGTGCGAAGAGTAAAGGCATGGCATTTTGCAATCAGTTGCCCTCACTGTGGCAAGGAATTAGAATCAGCCCACATGGCACAATTAAACAGCCAGTATGTGATTCATGTAAAGAATTGCAAGGACGCAAAGAAATGAACAAGGAACAGATGATTGTTGAGCTTTACGAGCTCGCGATGGCCCATAGAGATCGGATAAAATATGGGGACATTCTAAAGGAGCTGAGAAGATTTAGAAGTAGTGCTCGGAGGAAAAGATAATGGGATTTAAAGAAGATGTATTCTGTGCACAATGCGAGCAGTTGATTGGCTATAGCTTATTTGGCAAGTTGCAAGGTCATCGATTCGCTAAGGGAACTTATTGCATGAATTGTGCTCAAAGTAAAGTGAGGGCCGCCAGAGCATGACACCAAAACCCTCTGAAGTGCCAAAGACTGTTGCAATCCTCAATTTGACCGAAGGAATGCTTGAAGAGTTCAATGGATTGATTCACAATGTTCAAAATGAAGTTATTGAGCGTGGAAACCGAATTCGCAAGTATAAAGATCAAATTGACTACCTTTTGAAGGAAGGAGGCCAGATATGAGCGTTTTAAGCACCCTTGCTTGGATTGCATGGCTCCTAGCAGGAATATACATGATTTACGCAGCTTATCGGCTTGTACAGCTCCTGAAGAGCCCTGGGACCCTTCTCAGATCGGTTCTCGGACCCAAAATACCCCTATCAGCACCAATCAAGCCAGATTTCACTTACAAAGGGCAAGAAGACCCTCTTCAAGAGCCAAAAACTAAACAATCTAACAAAAAGCGACACGAAAATGAACAAGCAAAGCCTAAGAAGTAAAGAGAATGTCAGAAAAGAGGACAAGTGTGACAATAATCACCTCTTACTCAGATATACATTTGAAAAAACCCTTAACGAGCATCTTAAGTGGCAAATAAGGGAGTGTGGGATCTGATGGTGAAATATTGTAATCATTGCGGACAGAAGATTCCCAAGACAAGAGATGTCTGCGAAACTTGTGTCAATAATGTAATTAAACAAGGAGGAAAATAATGAATCAAAAATATGTAGATGATTTCAGCGACGATGACAAGATTCAAACTGAGCTTAACCTTTGGAATAAGGAAGAGCGGAAAGTTTTGATCGGTGTAGTTGTTCGGGAAGAGCTCGGAAACTTTGGACCACAAATTGTTGTTGAATCTAATGACGAAGAAATTGTTTTGCCAAGTCTCACCGCGCTTAAAACTAAGCTGTCAGAGGCACAGGTTGGCGACAAGATCAAGGTTGTTTATCTTGGAAAAGTAACATCAAAGAAGTCTGGCAAAGTGTACGATGACTTTGATGTCTTCATCAAGAAACCAATCAAAGGCTAATTAAATATTCGGAGGAAAAATGGTATTCATGGGGACGTGGTGTAATGGTAAACATAGGGCTTAAGGGCAACATACTCCCAGACGTAGGTTCGAATCCTGCCGTTCCCATTGGGTCTAAAGGCCCGATTTCAACTAAAACAAAAGGTCTCTGTTGGATATGTGAGATGCGACACCTCGGAAAGACGGGGATTTATAATCGAAATTCAAGAAGCAATCGCAAAAGAAATGATGATGAAAGAAGCTCTCGCCAGTTGCCAAATGGAAGGAATAGGAGTAGACTTGACATTAGAAGATTTATATTTGGCCGAATTGTTGACACCGAGGAAAGACGGGGATTTATAATCAAATGGTATGTATAATAAGTAGAAGAGAAGCAGACCTTCCATGGTATTGCCAAAAGTGTTTTGAAGAGTTTAGTGACTTCAAAGATTTAAAGGAGCATGACTGTGAAATTGTCTGAATGTAGATGTTGCAACTGCGAAACGTTCAAACCGCAGGGAATAAAACACGACATGGTTTGCATGGTCTGTGGTGGTCAGTATTTATTTGGAAGAAATAGATGTGAGGTAATGAAATGAATAAACAAAAGTTAAGAAAAGATGTAACCCGATGGCGTGCATATTATGGCCGAGGTTATGGTTGGGTTTCATTGCCTTTGGTCAGCGTCGGTATGGGGTCTGCTATTCTTAATTATCTTGACATTAAGATAAACATCCTTGCGGTGTTTGCGTTTCTAGTTGTTGTAACAATTATAATTGGTTGGCTTGATAGGCGGTATGGTTTTCATGATGAAGAATTAAGGTATGCTGGACAAAGAAGTCCAGAATTGATGGAGATAAAAAGCGACATAAAGAAATTGTTGGAGGCCCAAAAATGATTCCCTATGCGCAGGAAGGAATGTTTATCATTGCAATAATATTAATAGTCTGGATGGCATGGGATATTGTTCGGAGGGATATGAAAGAATGAAAACACTAAGCGATAAGGAGGCTTCAACGATGAATGACAAATTTATTCTTGATGCTTGCTGCGGTGGGCGATGCTTCTGGTTCAACAAAAAACATCCAAACACTTTGTATCTCGATAACCGCAGGGAGGAGAAAGGGTTCGAACCACAGAGGCCCAACTTCGAAATCAACCCGGATGTTGTTGGGGATTTTACAGATCTAAAATTCAAAGATGGATCCTTCAAGATGGTGGTGTGGGATCCCCCCCACATAGTGAGGCTTGGAAACACAAGTTGGATGAGCCGTAGATATGGGATGCTTGGCAAGAACTGGAAGAAGGCCCTACGGGCTGGTTTTCTAGAATGTTGGAGGGTACTTGATGATCATGGGGTTTTGATATTCAAATGGAGTGAGGCCGAGATCTCGGTAAAAACTGTCTTGGATCTTTTCACCATTGAACCTTTGTTTGGACATACTACTGGGCGTGGTGGGAAGACGAAATGGATGTGCTTTATGAAAATTCCGGGAGAAGATTTAATATGAAATGTAAAAAATGTAAGAGTAACAAATGCAAAACGGATCATGTTACGAATGATGGCCTTGCTTATTTTTCACATTGGTTCTGCACCGATTGTAGTTTTGAATGGTACGAAAGAGAAGATTGGATTCCAACAATGGAAACAAAAGGTGACAAAGATGCGACTTGATAGGAAGAAAATCAAATGTGAGTGGTGCGGTTATATTTTAAAATTAAGATGGCGACTTGGAAAGATAGAAAGATTCACCGACGGAACAATTGTTTGTGATAAATGCGGAAGGTACATTTCAAAATGATAGTCATGGGTAAACCAACCACCGAATATTGTTGTCCTTCATTGGGCCACTTTTTCATATTCCCGATGATGGGACGATATTTATTGGTATCGCGTCTCGGAGGGGGCCTGTGACAATGAACACTTATATGATCTTAGCACTCAGCATTGGGCTTTGTTTACTTGGCGCAACTGCGAACTTCACAGTGGTCTATGAGAATGATTGTAGAATGCCAGTGTATACATCCGAATATATATCTTCTAATGCTCATTTTGCATTTGAGGATAAAGAAGAAGTGGAATTCTTTTGGTTATCCGACATCATCCCAATCTGGCAAGGTTATGCTTCCATTGGAGATATTTTATATTTGTCTGGAACGGTCTTGGCTGTCATGTTGGTGGCCCTCTTAACTTTGTCCGCAATTAAATCCTGGTGGGCCTGTGGGCAATCGCGTGGTGATTTAGGCCCACCTTTGATAATATGAAAGATGAAAAATAAAGTAGAACCAGGAAAAATTCCACATACCCAGTTTAGATATTTCTTTTATCCAGATGGTAAGCTGAAAATAATGTGTGCAACTAATTATAGTAGGAAGGCCCTGCTGAAAAGGTTGTGGCAATATGAGGGGATAATTAGAACTCTAAGTGCACGGTTTGATGAGACCACCAAGAAGAATATTAAATTGATGGACGATAAACTATGTGGAACATACTAACTAGCATCGGCATACTGGGAGCCGTGATTGTAATTCTATGGACCCAAAGTTTTATCGGGATCCTAATGGGAACTTTATTCTTTGTGGCAATTCTTTTAGTTCAGATCTTAGCAAGCAGTATGGGGCCAGGTGTTTCATGAAAGTAAAAGGTAAGTGCATCATTTGTAGTAAGGAGTTTTACAAATACGATGGTGTACGCAGAGGCCAAAGGGGAATCAATGCCAAATCAACAAGGCCTTCAATTGCAATCACATGTTCAAAGAAATGTTCATCCATCCTTCAGAGGGTGAGGGATTGGCTTTATTAAGTTGGACCTCTTTATATTCATGGGAACATTTGGAATTAATCGCCAGAAAAGGCCGAGGGTGGGTTCGAATCCCGCCGTTCCCACACCGTTAGTATCGGTACAACGCGTAACTACTTGACACCGAGGAAAGACTCGGATTTATAATCATGTCACAAATTACCCCAAAACCGACAAATATATAAACTAAAGATTCCTTTTCACGAGTAACCGTCACCGCGCCAATGTCGCAATATGGTACAAAAAACAAGAAAACTTCCAAAGGTGGTGAGGCCAGAAGAGTTTATCCAGTTAATGAAGTCTATTCCTAAAGAAGCCATTAAGGCAAAGATTGCATTCGTTCTTGGTTATGGTGCTGGCATGCGTGTGAGTGAGGTTGCTAATTGTGACCCAAAACATTTCAGACCAAATTCTATTCTCGTTGAAGAGGGCAAAGGTGGAGTTGATCGTGTTGTCCCTTTGCCTCGCGGGTGGCGCACATCTTTTAAAAAGAATTTGCCTCTTCGTGTCTGCACCCGAACTCTTCAGCGATGGTTCAAGACTTATGCTTTCAAATGTGGCCTTAGTAAGGCGTTGTCATTTCACAGCCTCCGACATGGCTTCGCAACAAGGTCCATTGAAAATGGCGTGGCCCTCAACCAGGTGCAATTGCTCCTGGGCCATGCCAATATTGCCACTACTTCAATTTATACAAAGGCCAATCCTGTTGATGCCCTTAAATCCTATGAGGCTCACTTCTAATGGCTGAACTCCTTGGCGCAACAATGCCTGCTCTTCCCACCTTTGGCCTCAGCAGTGGAGGAACTCTTATCGCATTATCGGTTGTGGTGTTCTTGATTGCTGCATCCATAATCCTTTACATGGTCATGATGTGGCGAACTTACAATAAGAAGATCATCATATTTGAAAACATTGGTGGAGTTGGTTGGCGTAAGACTGGACAGGATTCAGCGAGGATGATTAAGCTTGGGGATGGGGGTGAAGAATTATTGTATCTTAAGAAAAGAAAGGTATTCCGAACAGCTTATGGAAAGAAGATGGGAACCAATGCGTATTGGTTTGCCATCGGCCAGGATGGTTATTGGTACAACATAACCCTTGGAGATCTAGATGCCAAGATGGGTATGCTGGACATTGAACCAATTGATCGGGATATGAGATACATGCATGTTGCGATTAGAAAGAATGTTCAGGATAGATATCGGAAGCAGAAGTTCATGGAGAAATATGGCACATTAGTGATCAATGGAATCTTCCTAATAATTATGCTGATAGGAATTGGGATTCTTCTGAGCCAGATGGGTGATGTTGCTGAATCAAATGTGGAAGGGATTAAAGCAGGGGAACGGGTCACTGAAAGAGCCGCCACAATGATTTCAAGTTTAGATAATATTTGCAGTGGAGGATCAGGCATTAAGCCAGTTGGAGTAACAACAACATGATAGTAGAGATCATTGGCTTCTCACTTGTGGGCATCACAATTATATGGTTGCTCATGGTATTGTTTGACAAAGTATCAATAAAAAGGAAGTATAGGAAATATCAAAATGAACCAAACAGAAACAAAGGAGGAAGTAAACTGGAAGGAGGAAGCGGAGAAGTTGCAGATAGCAGGCCAGGCCCTGCAGGACATGATAACTCTGAAGGACGACGGGACGTTCAGGCGAAGCCTATTGATATCCCTGAACCAAATCGGATCAAATCTCCAAAGCCTTCACAGCTTAATAGCTTCCTTCAAAGAATCCGCAAGTCCAGCTGACGCTTCATAATGGATGATAAGGATTACAAATTGATAATCATCATGACTTTGATGCTTATGGCTGCAATTGTAATTGTCCTGTTCTTTGAAGTATATCAGCAAAACTATCGCACATGCACCTCAAACCCCCTGGTTTACGCAGCGGAGCTCTATGAGGAGACTTATCAAGCAAACTTCTCTGGGACAGCTGTTTTAAGAAAAGGCAACGTACCCCTAGTGGTGTTTGAATTTGACCGTAATGGTCAAAAGAAAATTAACGGGTGACCCGTACCAGATTCTAGACTGGGCGATCACCCGTATTCTTTGGAAAAATAACTATTTATATTGTCTTGTAATTACAGGGAACCTCCTGAACCAATACCCATTCTCCTGGATTGTGCTACAAGGATTACTAATACGCCGAATAGTAATACAACTGCTGCGATCAATAGGATAGTAGGAATTTTGGCGGAAATCTCGTCAAGCCCTGCGGTGAAATTGTTTTTCATTCGATTACTTGCGTTCTCTTCTTCAGACCCTGTGGTCAATAGACTTGCGCCCAGAAGCGTGGAGACGATAACTAAAATTATTACAACAGTAACAATCAAACCACCAGTCCCAGAAACAAGGTCGGTAACAACACCCCCCCTTTTATTCATTTTCTGCATCGGAATTTTACCCCCTTTCAATGAAATAAACATGTGAAACTAGACTAAAGAAAATATATAAACATGTGTTTCAATGTTACATACTATAAATCTACAGTTGCTACCTTGCCTTCATTCTTTTTTATCTCCGACTTGTAGAAGTCTTTGCCAGCCTTTGCAATGGCATCAGAGTTTGCTCTGTAGTCCCCGAACATACCTGTCATGTGTTTCACCCCCATTATATTTCATTCCTATTCCTTGTTAAAAATAGCCACAATCCTGTGACAAAGGTAACTGCAATCGTTAGGGAAAGTAAAATCGGGCTGATGATTCCTGGGACCAGAGCGAAGCCAGTGGCAATCATTGTGGTCGCGATTGATGCAACCGCCGCCCACATTGGAAGGTCTGCAACGCCTTGTCTTCTCTTTTGATTTATCGCACCACCAAGGAATACCATCGCAAAAACAAAGATCAACATCATGGGCACTATTGGTGGGCCTGTTGCAGCGGTCCCACCTGTGTTTGTTGCGAGATCCACAAGTGCTTGGTCCATTCCAAGAGACATATTTGGCACTGCATAAAGGCTCATCTTAATCTGGATTTCCTCCCTTCCATGATTTCCAAGCGTACCTGATGCTTACGAATATTATGAATGACACCAAGGCTCCAAGGAAGATTCCTAGACCAGAATCACCTCCAAAGATCATTCGCTTTATTGTTGAAAATACATTCCCCATTCCACCAGCAAGACTGCTAATGGTCACCTTGAACTCTCCACCAGACACAACCGTTTGCTCTGCGCCCTCCACTTTACTTGGAAAGAATGCTTGCGAAGAACTATCAACATCACCAGTAAAATTGCTGAAGGTTGCTGTTGCATTGGTTTGATATTCACTCCAGTATGGATCGTCTGTGAGCTGAAGCCCATCAGGATTATCCCCACCAAAGTTGACTGTATATCCAACTATGGCCATTGAGAATAAAATTACTAGCGACAGGCTACCGATCCATTTTATTTCCCCCATTATGTTCGCTTAGCCCCCTTTATCATTATCAGTACTACAGCTATGAACAACCAGATCAGTGTTGCTCCTCCGAAGTATTGAGAAGCCAGACCCGAGCCTGTTCCAACCAGGTTCAATGCAATTGCTAATCCAGCACCGACGAGTAAGAATACTCCTGTGACCATTGGATTGTCACCGATTCCAATCCCAATCAGAGTTAAGTACAAGAAGATGACGAGGAATACTTGATTGTTTCCATAAAGATCTGAGGGTGCTTGCCTAAGATCAATCGCTCCGAAGGCTTGTTCATTCCCGTCCTTGTAAAGCCTTGCGATCACGGTTGCATTGCCAAAGGACGATGGAACTGTGCACGTCAAAGTTCCAGAAGAACTGATCAAGGTATCACTGCAAGCAGTGGTGTTGCCAAGAGCATCGTTCAAAAACACATCAAGTGTGACGTTCTCTGAGCCACCACTGGGAATATCAAAGATGGTGCTCACTTCTCTTGTATCTCGGTCATAGGATAATGTGAATGCGAAGTCATCTCCCGTGGTAAAATCAGGGGGTGCTACATGACTACTGACTGCATTAAGATTGATTACACAGTCTCCTGTGGCCACGTTTTCACATACAGCGAGGACATTATCAAAGGTTGCGAGCACAGAGCCCCCCTTAGACAATACAAAGGTGTATATCACGTCGGAAAGAGCCAGGTGTGCAATGGTCTCACCGTTGGTATCTGTGATTGGAATCTCAACTGTTTTGAACAGCCCTTCAGAAATATATTTCCTTTGAACCTTCAATAAGGCTTCTGAAATTGGCAAGAAGTTTTCATCCTTGTATGTTACTTGGAACTCCTGAGCATCTGCATCAGCTAGGTCATAAAGGTTTATTGATTGGTCCATCTGGGAAGCATCAAGCTCCAACTCTTGTATGTTATAAAATTCTGGGGCATAGCCATCTGCATCATATTGAAGTTGCATATCCATGCTGTATGTCTCACCACCACTAAGATTAGAAGTTAAACAGACCGCGAATGGATTTATTTCTGTATAGTTTTCACTGAAGGTTGTCAATAGGGTGGCCCTATCAGAAGTGTAAATGCTTAGATCAAGATATGCTGTTGTGTTTCCTGTGGATCCATTAATGAATGTTTGAAATTCCTCATCCACAATTGTGAAATTAATCACTGTGTCATTATTAACTGAGCAATTATCTATGTCGAATTTGTTTACCGTAATATTTGCCGAGGCAGTGGTGTATGTTTGCCCATCCGTTCTGGTAATGTTCCACGTGTATGAAAGATTTGTTGCTGAGGTAACGGTTGGAGCCTCTAATGTTTTTGCTACAGAGAAATTATATGCCACTTGGGTGGCACTTCCCAAACTCACTGATCCATTGAACGTGAGGTTTGCGCTAGTAAGATCAACAGAGTTGGTCAGGAAGCCCAATGTGAATGGCATGTCGGCCCCTTCAGTTATTGAACTCACGCCAGTACTGTGTTCTAATGTAAAGTTATAGTCAAAGGTTGAGGAGGTATCAAACTTGAACCCAAACTCATCTGTTACATTAAGGTAAACATTATCGTCCCCGTACACTGGAACAATATTTGTAGTATTTGTTTCGGTGCAAATCGCAATGGTTGGATAGGTTATGGTCCCATTGTATTCAATAGAACAGTTCGCAATGTGGGAAGTAAGATTTTGGCCTGGTTCTGTAATCACCCATGTAACTGATTGATTATCTCCAGCAGTAATGTTATGGAGCGAGCCAGATGGGGTGAGAATTGCTGCGGTTGGTGCTGTTAGGTGCACTGAAAATGTGAAGTTGTTGGTGTCCGATGCGCAATCATCGCTTGTTGCACAGCTCTCCACATTCCAAAGATACCCTTCCTCAATCAAGCCAGTTGCATTGTACTCCACACTTAGGCTTTCATTGCCCGACAAAATAGAATAGTTTGAATCAAATAAGGTTCCATTGTCCCACCAGATGCTTATGGTTGCGTTGCTAAGATTGGTTCCTGTGGGTGTTGAAGTCCAGTTGAACAGTGCGGTATCATCAGTGATATCCGCAGCGGTTGCTGGTGAAACCAGTGTGCTTGATATACCTGAAGCAGTTTCTTCAGCCCCGATTGAATATGTTGGTTCTGGCACTACATAGCTTCTAACTTTTGCATAATCAATATAAGAATATTGACTTTTAGAATCATGCAATGCTTGGGATATTCCAAGGGACATATTTGAGGCGGTGTAATTCGTATCTGTTACTACAACCTTTGTAGTATCGTTTACAATATACTCTATTGTTCCATTAGCATTTAAATACATCTTAAAATCATAGAAAAGTGCCACGTTTACTGGTAGACCAGCCCCATAAACTGCGGTTGTGCTTCCATCTTGAACCGTTCTCAAAGTGTTAGAGCTATCCGCTTGTAGCCAAGAAGCATAACCCCCACCCAAAACAGAATGCCAAGTGTTCCCTGGTGTATTTCCTGCGCTGTCCTGGAAATAACTGCTCCCAACAGAAGTATAAATGTAACCTAAGGTCCCACCCACAGAGAGA
>Ga0208904_1000956_pt1 | contig 21180 bp, 24 predicted proteins | sample AntAceMetag02UKB_FD_184774 | JGI IMG/M metagenome (GOLD analysis project Ga0208904, IMG submission 184774) | Saline lake microbial communities from Ace Lake, Antarctica - Antarctic Ace Lake Metagenome 02UKB (SPAdes) (version 2) | ecosystem: Environmental > Aquatic > Non-marine Saline and...
CTCTCTTGCATCTGCCTTTAAGTCTTTAATGTGAGTTGCTTGCATGTGTAAAAGGTCTATATCTTTCTGACTCATTGTATTTCTCCGATTCTGCACTAGCGCCTAAGCGCTATCCTTACGGTCTAAGGCTCTTAGCACCTCGCTTACTCTAAGCTAAACTATCGGCTTACCATCGGCTTGGCTACTCTTTGCCCTATCTACCTATATTGAGAATGAACCTTGCTACACAACTAGTATACCACATATTAAAGGATATGCAAGTTTTATTAATAAATACTTGTTCTATAAGTATATATAATACCTATATATACAGAGGGTGCAATAAATGATATGTAATATATCCTTGACAAGTGTATAATAATGGTGAAATATACTACTTGATGAATCATCAACATTACTTGACATAACATCAAACATAGTGTATACTTATATCAGACATGTTAATAAACAATACTACTATAAAGAGAGCACATTGGGTAGATGAGCAAGGTGGCTTTCAAGTAACGTCACAGCCAGTAGTAAGGGTAGAACGTGCCAAAAGAGTCTTTTATGCCCGACTCAATGTAAATAGAGATATTAGAAAGTACATAAACATATACAACACTATAAGCAAAGAATACATCTAAAGCAGCACAAAACCAATAGGGGTATTACAAGGGTAGGCCGCTAAAAGGCTCACCACAAGCTTATAAACACTATAATTGCGGGCTACTTGAACCTCACAGCACTTCTATTAAACCCTCTTAGAAATAATAAGAATAACAATAAGGATACCTAATGAACTTACAACAAAAGACCTTCTGCTATGAGTATCTTAAGGACTTTAACGCAGTACAGGCATACAAGAGAGCTAAGTATAGTAGTAGGGGAGCAGAGCATAACGCCTATAAACTACTAAAGAACCCTGATATAGACAAGCTCATACAAGAAGAGCTATCTAAGACATGGGATATGAGCAAAGACCAATGGTTACATGGACTTATAGACCTTAAGAAGCAGGCATCTAAGTACTCGGACAAGATACGATGTATGGAGTTGTACGGTAAGAGTCGTAACTACATCGGCGCTGACACCACTATTCAGAACGTCAATTACTACAGCCAAGCACTAGACAAGCTTAAGCAACGACCTATTGAGCCTATTGATACTACTAACACTAACAAGGTAGAACTACCTATTAGTGCTTAGATACTATCTAACATAAAGTGTTGTGCTTGTGTAGTTTACATAACCCCTATTATAAGGCGGTGGACTCTAATCTTTATAAAGACATGTATTTGTGAGAGGGTGACTATGGGGTCATACCCCCCTCCCCACCCCTTGTTATGTGTATACACCCACACACAGAATTCTATAGTATTTTCATATTTACTGAGCACAAATACTAGCATTTGTTAATAATTATTACAAACACGGTAATATTGAGTAACTTGTGCTTAGAATAACTACCTTTTGATAGGAAAGAGGGTTAATGAGCCTAGCACCTGAAGAGAAGAAGATATGGGAAGATAGAGTTTCCCTATGGTCTACATCTGTATATGACTTTGCTATGGATGTGTTTCCTCATTTTCTCTTTAAGTCTGTTGCGCCATTCCATAAAGATATATATAGAGAACTACCCCTACACCCCTATCTTGCAATAGAGGCCTTTCGTGGTAGTGCTAAGAGTACAATCAATCTAATCATCTACCCAATATGGCACAGTATCTTCCGTAAGGCGGGGGACATTAGCTTACTGAGTAAGAGTGAAGAATTCGTAGTAAATGAGATAGCCCGCAAGATTAAGGCTGAATTTGAGAACAACACCTATCTACAGATGCTTGGTGTAGGCCCCACTAAGAAATGGAGTGAGACCTACTTCGTCATTAACAATGGTATTGCCTTTGAGAGTGGTGGTATATCTGGTCAGCTACGTGGTGGTCGCAGGGGTCTAATTGCACTAGATGACCTTGAGGATGAAGAAACAGCCATATCTGAAGACCAGAGGGATAAGCTACGTAGGCGTATTAATAAAGAGTTAATACCTAAGCTTTTACCAAACTCTCAGATGGTCTATTTGGGTACACCAGTGCACATGCTCTGTTACTTAAGGCAGTTACTAGAGACTCCTGATAATGGTTGGCATAAGATGAGGTATCCAGCCTACAAGGATAACATGGAGGAGGAGGGGCATGAGACATGGGCTGATATGTTCCCCCATTCACGTCTACAGGAGATGAAGAAGATTATGGGAAGCAATGCCTTTGCCGCTGAGATGCTCTGTAACCCCCTCTCCAGTGCAGATATACCCATTAAGGAGAAGCATCTAAGATATTGGACTGAACTACCCAAGCAGTATAGCTGTGTAATAGCGGTAGACCCCGCATATAGTGAAGATGAGAACGCTGACTACAAGACTGCCAGTGTTATTGCGATAGACCAGAACAATAATAGGTACCTAATAGATTATGTACGTAACCACGCCCCCACAGGTGAGTTCATTGATGCCATATTGAACCTATACCTACGTTATAAGGGCATTATTACAGGAGTTGGTCTTCCAAAGGGTGGTGGAGATAGGGAATTCTTCTCTTCCTTCCTAAAGAAGCTCGATGAACGTCGTTTACAGGAGGTTCCTATACAGGAACTGAAGAATACCATGCGCTCTGCTACTGGTCAGAGTGTGCGTAACAAGAAAGCACGTATTACTGCCTCCCTACAGCATCTCTTTGAGCAGGGTAAGTATTATATACACGCTAATCACACTGAAGCCCGTGATGAGATACTAACTATTGGTCAATCTAAACATGATGACATAGTAGATACCATGGCCTATGCGGAGCAGATACTACAACCAGTCTATTTCGATACAAACCAGCACGAGAAGGACTTTGAAGAGGAAGCTGCAACAGCCTTTCACGGAGATACGGGGTACGGAATTTGAAGGTGCTATTTTTGTATCCGAATGTGGGCACGGAATTGCGGATTCCCCTTGCAATCTCTATCCTTATTGCTTCTCTTCGTAAGGCAAGACACGAAGTACAGCTTTTCGATACAACTTTCTACGGTGAGTTTCACACAGATAATGAAGTTATGGTTAAGATGGGCACTCATAAGGGCACTAACCTTAACGCCCTTGTTGGTGAAACTAAACGGATTGATGTAAAAGATGCACTGACTGATGTAATCAGTGACTTTAACCCAGACATCATATGTGTATCCCTTGTGGAGAGAAACTTCCACACCGCAAAGGAACTATTGAGTGATGTGGACGTACCAGTATTGGCGGGTGGCATAATGCCAACCATTGCCACAGATTATGTACTAAAGCAGTATTGGGTGGATATGGTATGTGTAGGAGAGGGCGAGAATGCCCTCGTAGACTACTTGGAGACCCTTAACCCCCTCACACCCAACATATGGAGTGAGAAGCTGCATAACCCCCTTAGACCCCTTATAGACCTTGATGATGTACCTGAACAGGATTGGACAGATTTTGATGAGAGACATCTACTGAAGCCCTTTATGGGTAAAGTCTATAGAGGTGGTGCTTTTGAGTTTTCCAGGGGGTGCTTTAAATCTTGTACCTTCTGTGTTGCCCCTAAATTAAGGGAAGTCCAGAAAGGGTTGGGTTGCTACCACAGGACTAAGGCCCCCCAAACTCTCATTAGAGAGATAGAGCACAAGATAGATGACTATGACTTAACGATGCTTTCCTTTAGCGACACGGACTTCCTTGCGGGTGTACATAAGCCTACTATGGGGGAGTTCCTATCAATGTATGCAAAAAGGTTTAAGCTACCCTTCACCATGCAGACATCCGTATCCAAGCTACTGGATGAGGATGTGCTGGAGTTACTGCGGAAGTCACAGTGCTGTGCAGTGAGTGTTGGTGTGGAGAGTGGTAGCCGTAGAATACAAAAGGATGTTCTGGGAAAGGTCATACCAGAGGAAATGATAAAGAAGGCTTTTGACCTATGTAGAAAACACAAGATACGGGTGACGGCAAACTATATGGTTGGTCTCCCCTACGAGACTGAAGATGATGTCCGAAAGACCATACAGCTAAACCGCCTCATAAATCCCCCCTCGGTGGCCGTCACCTTCTTTACTCCATTTATAGGAACTAAGCTGTATGATGTTTGTATTAAGGAGGGGTTCTACCAACCGTTTGAGGGTAAGAACCAAGAGAACGTATATGATTACCCACCACTTAACATGCCTGGGATGTCCCAGAATAAAATCAAAAGCCTAGTAGAGGAGTTTGTAATGGAGTTCAACAAATACCAAGAGGATTTTAATATAATCAATGGCTAAAAGAACTAAGAAAATGACTCAAAAGGAAGAAGCACTCTACGACATAATCGCAAATGACGTGGAGGAAACAAAGGCTAATACGGACGTTTGGCGTAATGACCATGATAAGTGGTATAGGTTAAGGTTCCGCATAAAGAAGGCCAAGTCCTTTCCTTTTGTCGGATGCAGTAATCTACGTCTTCCCACTATTGAGACATATATACGTAAAGCCAAAGCAGCCCTCATTGGTATCTATGCGAACATAAAGCCCCGTATGCAAGTAGTACCCCAGAGTGGGGAAGCAGTAAAGAGTGCAGGTAACGTGGAGAAGTTTCTTGACTACCTTGCAGACTACCACATAATGCTCATGAACAAACTCGTACTCTGTTGCGATAAGATGTTGGAGAAGGGGTTTACTCTCATGAAGGTTACATGGCGCATGGAGAGTAGAGCGTATGAGGAAGTAATTGATGCAGGAGAGCTTGCACCAGAAGAAGTGGATGTACTGCTTAACCTCGCAGTACCCATGGAACAAATACTACCCATGGCAATTAAGAAGCTTGATGTGGATACTTCAGAGACAGTTGTTGAGGATAACATAGTTGCCCTAGAGAAGGGAATTGGAGAACTACGTGCGGGTAAGACCAAGGTAACTGTAAAGCTAGAGGATGAGCTATACAATGCCCCCGATGTCTATGTCTGTGACCCAGGTAGCATATATGTACCTTCTGATGCGGGGCATGATGTACAAGACCTTAGATGGATATGTGAAGAATACTATGAGTCCATTGGTCAGCTTAAAGATAAAGCTCGTAATGGTATACTTGATGAGGATGCCGTACAAACCATAACTGATTCCAAGAATGGTAAGCCCAGTGATTCCACAGATAAGGACGAAGACAAGACAATAGAAGCAACCAAGGATGAGAGGGAAGGTATTGATAAGGCTGGCAATCAGTCAGAGCAGATAAAGATATGGGAGATGTATAAATACTACTCCCCTAAAGAGGGAGAGCCTGAGCAGAAGTGGCAGTTTATACTTGCCCCTGATTTTAGACTTATCCTTAAAAAGCAGGTGTGTCCCTATGACCACAAGAAATACCCCTTTATTAGATTCGCTACAGAAATCATTGATAACCGTTGGTTTGCTCCACGTGGTATACCTCAACATCTTGAGGATGTCTCTAAGGAGATTGATGCACAACATAACCAGAAGATAGATAACCAGACCATACGCAATGCACCCATGTTCAAGTTCCGCAGTGGTATAGTCAATCCCAAGCTAGTGAGATTCATACCAGGTCAGGGTATACCTGTATATGGTATGAACCCGCTTGATGACTCAATTAAGCTCATGGATAACTCCAATGCAAATACGGAGTTCTCCTATGAACGTGAAGAGATGATTCTAAAGACCACAATACAGGAGTATCTCGGTCAGGTTGATTACTCACTACAGTCCATGATAAATAAGAGGCAGCCACGAACAGCGAGTGAAGTTGGTATGCAAGCTCAGGCAGCTAACCAGGTCTTCTCACTTGATGCCTCCATGTGGACAGGTGCCGTTGCAGACCTATTTATGCAGATACTACAGCTATGTCAGCAGTACATGCCTGAGAGAGTATATGCTACGGTAGTCGGACAGGATGACCTTGAACCCATCCAGCTCTCCCGTGATGATATACAGGGTAAGTACCACATAGTATGCCGTGGTAATGATATGAACACTAACCCCATGGTGAGGGCACAGAAGTCTGCTCTTAGGGTACAGACACTGGTTAATCCACTTATGCTGGAGACTGGTGTTATTACACCACCTAATGTATATAACATACTTAAAAGATATATGCAAGATGAAGGCGAGGTTGGTTGGAAAGAGATGATAACTCAGCCCAAGCCACCTGAGCCACCACAACCCCCTCCACCTGGTACAATAATCACACCAGGCTACGATGAGCTTACAGACGCTGAACAGGCACAGGTTCTTACTTCTATTGGAGTTAAACCTGACGCTCAAGGTAGATTGTTGGAGAAACAGGATGAGAGGGAAGATGAACAGCATGAACAAGCTATGGGGATAGCGGATAAGATAATAAAAATGAGGGGGATGAAGAATGCCGAGAAAGCCAAGAAAGAGGGCACCAAGAAAGGTTAAGCAAAAGCTCGTTACTAAGGCTCCTACTATAGAGTATAAAGAGAACAAGGAGCTTAACGAGTACGTGCAGGAGGCTAGTGAGGTAAGGCAATTAACCTCCATGGCTGGTTGGGCAATACTTGAGAGGGATATAAAAGTCTATAGGGAGACTATTATAAACAAGCTGGCATATCTTCACCCTGATAGACCAGAGTTCTATGAGGCCAGGCTACTATTCCAGGCTTCAGACAAACTACTATCCCTGGTGAATGACTACGAAGCAAATAGAGATAAGATGATAGAGTTTTTAAACAAGCTGGAAAATCCAGCCTTGGCAGTAGCACTAGACGTAGATACGGAATAATAGGAGGATTTATGGCAAGAAAGGGAGCTTGCGGGGGTCGACCGAGGGTAGGAAAAGTAGGAGACCCTAAACCGAGACGTGGAAGAAGACGTGGACGTAGACGAAATAGAAGAAGTTAAACGTAAGCCCTGGTAGGGTTAAAATCAAAGGAGAATTAATGGAACCTGACAAAGACGTAAAGTTGGACTCGTCACCCGACATGGAAGAGGTACTAAATGACGTACCAGCAGTAGAAGGTGCACCAGCAGTAGATGGGACTCCTGCGCCCCCAGCACCTGCCCAAGAAGAAGCGGAAGTCGAAACGTCTCCTCAAGACGTTAAAGAAGAGGTAGCACCACCAGATAACCGCCCGATAGATAATGTCGCTTGGGAAGCAAAAAGAAAAGTAGATGAACTTTCCCCAAAGATAGACCAGATACTGGAACAGATGTCTAAGGGGAGTCAAAAGAAAGAAGAACCGCAGTACAGTAAAGCTCAACTCCAAGCTTATGCTATCGCACCTGAAACGGCTACGGAGCAAAGACTCTGGGCATATGGCGAAATAAATAAGATGGATAAGACTGAGCGAATGAATGAGTACCAGGAGATAATGCAGAATACCCAGACGAAATCAATGTCTGATGTGAAACGCAATCAGGCAAATGAGTGGGTAGCAAAGGCGTTCCCTGATACTGTCCTCAAAGATGATGCGGGAAACCCTGTAGATTGGGACAAGTCTAATCCAGTTCTTAAAAGAGCGGATGAGTACATGTCACAGAACAGGGCTTTACAGAGTGACCCTGAAGGACTTAAGGCCGCTGTAAAGATGGCAGCTTTTGACCTCGGAGTTCAGATGAATAGAAAAACACAAATTAAGCTTGACCGTACTACAGGTCAATTACGAAAGGAGCAAAAGAAACAACTTGCAAGTTCGGGTGGAAGTAGACCGACAGAGAATGCGGAACAACTGGCTCAAACTAGATATGGGGCGTTACAGGGAGCTTATAAAAAGGCTTCTAAGTTACGTGACAAAGACACAGCCAGAAAGATTTTCGCAGAGATGTCTAAGATAAAAGGTCTCAACCCCTTCGTGTAAGGAGTTTCCTAAAATATTATGGCAGGTGGAGCAGACGGAATACTACAAAGTTTTGGCTCAACAGGTGGTGCGAAGGAAGATATAGTCGATTTAATCGAACAAATATCTCCTACCGAAACGCCATTTCTTACCTTACTTGGTAAGACGAGAGCATATAACACATATCATGAGTGGCTGACAGATGTAATGAATGCGACAGCCACTTCTGGTGACGTGGTAGCAGAAGGTGAAAGCGCAACAAACTATGCACTTCAGGATAAGACCAGATATGCCAACTACACTATCATATCTGATAGGGTATTTACAATATCTGGCACTGAAGAGAGCATATCACATTACGGTCTTGATTCTCAGTATGCCTATCAGCTTGAAAAAGCTATGAAGGAACTGAAGATAAAGATTGAGAGACAGCTTCTTGGTGCGTCAGCTGCGAGTGCTGGTGCTGAGGGGACAGCGAGACATTTGGGTGGAGCGTTTAAGTTCGCTATAGATTATGGCAACGTAGTCAGTGGTGAAGCGTCCACATCAGCTCTCACAGAGAGTGTATACAATGACTTGCTGGAAGATTGCTTTGAAGATGGTGGTATGCCTGACACGACATTCGTGAATGGCTGGCTGAAAAGGCGCATATCCTCATTCCAGAGTGACAACCAACGAACTAAGGAACATGACGGCAAACTAGATAGTGTAGTTGACGTCTATATTTCTGACTTCGGTCAACAGAGAATAGTTCTTGACAGATGGTGTGATGGGTTAGCCAATGCCGAAAAGGGTGCTGGTTTAACATTGGAAATGGATAAGTGGAAGATAGCTTATCTAAGACCACCCAGAACCAATCCTCTTGCGGTAGACGGTGACAGAAAGAGTGTTCAGATACTTGCTGAATATACTCTTGAGGCACTTGCACCTACCCAGATAGGGTTCATGTCAGCATTCGCTACGGCGTCTGTTTAACGAATAACGGCTTAGTGGGTGTGCCTTAACACCCACACCAATATGAAACCAAACTTTGAAAGCTCCCTTCGTGGAGATAGTGATGCAGAGGTTCAGAGCCTATTTAAACAGGCTATGAAGCGTAAGGAAGATAGAATGAAATATCACCTTATAGGTGAGTTGCTTAATGGAAAGACTGTGGACATCACTAAGAGCAAGCAGTTGTTTGAAACTCTCAATAAAGAGAAGTTGGAGTTTGCTCAGTTACTTAAGATGAATCCAGAGGAAGCCAAGGCATGTGCAGAGGGCGTAAAGACAGACAAGCTAAATGTAGATGCTGGCGGTAAGTGGTGGAATCCAAAGAGTAAAGCTAAGTGGGGTAAGAAAGGTAGTATCCCTCCCTGCTGTTTCTACGCTAGACCGAAGGAGTATTGGAAGAACGAGGGTTTTACCAACCACTTCTTTAACACCTTCACTAAATTCAGAGTGAGTGACAAACCTATATGAAATATATGATATACATAATAGCTGAGTGTGGGATTAATGCCAATGGTAATGTAGAGGTTGCCAAGGAACAGATAGACCTCGCCTGTGCATCAGGTGTAAGTGCTGTGAAGTTCCAGGCATACGACAGTGATATACTACACGGTAAGAGTAGCCCTGTATATAAGGACGCTAAGAGGGGTGAGCTATCCCCTAAGAACCTACAGGTACTGGCTGACTACTCTCCAATAGAGTGGTTCGCTACCCCCTTCGATGTAGGGGCTGTAGACCTACTAGAGACCATAGGGGTTAAGAGATATAAGGTAGCCTCCCGCTGTATGACTGACTGGGGATTACTTAGGGCTATTAACGAGACTTCTAAGCCCGTTATAATGTCTACAGGTCGGCACGACAACAACGCTATAAAGAAAGCCATAGACATACTGGACACATGCGATGTTACCCTCATGTACTGTGTACCTAACTACCCTACTAAAATTAAGGATATTAACTTTACTAGAATGGTAAAGATGATGGAGCTGTATAAGCTACCTGTGGGCTTTAGTGACCACACCACTGGTATCTGGGCATCCATAGAAGCAGTAAGATTGGGAGCAAAGGTCATTGAAAAGCATTTCACGGTATCACGTAGCCTATCTGGGTGTGACCAGGTATGTAGCCTTGAGCCGCATGAGATGAAACTACTGGTAAAGTCAATACGCCAGTTAGAGTGTCACAGGAGCATACTATGAGCTTTAAGGCCAACGATAAGGTATACGAGATAGACCCAGGACTACGTGACCACATTAAACCAGGGTGGCAGACTATGCTACTTCCTGCCAAGGATAGGTTGGGCAAGGGGATGGACATTAACTCCTTTGTACCCTCCGTATACATGGCAGAGAAGACCCTGAATGAGCATGGGGAAACAATGGTGGGTAAGCAAATCCTTGAGGCTGGCTGTAATGAGGGTGCAAGGTCATACCTAATGGCTAAGTACCAGGATACAGTGGTTCATGGGATAGATGTTGATGAGTACACCATAGACCAATCCCCCGATATGAAGGTCTGGAATCCCATTGATGCGGAGTTTATGCAGAACAAGTTTCGTAATATGAGGGCATCGGTTGGGTCTAAGTTCCCACAGATAATGAGTAAGGTGAGCTTTGAGACCGCCAGTATTTCATCTTATATGACACCCAAGCAATACGACATGATAATAAGTTGGGATACCCTAGAACACGTTATAGACATACAGAGAGCCTTTAAGAACATGTATGATTTATTGAAGAATGGGGGAGTAGCTTATCATGAATATAATCCTTTTTTTGCTATCAATGGTGGTCATAGTCTTTGTACCCTTGATTTTCTATACGGTCATTGCCGTCTTAATTCACAAGATTTTGACAAGTACGTTAGGGAACTCAGGATGGAGGAAGAAGAGATAGACCGTAACTTCTACCACAAGTGCCTTAATCGTGCTACTAGAGCAGATATAAGAAAGCTTGCGGAAGAGGCTGGATTTGAGGTGCTTCTATTTGCAGGTAGGTCATCCTTTGATTTACATAATATGATGAAGGCGGTGGAGATGGTGCTACCTGAAGTGAAGGAGCTATATCCCACGGTCACACTAGAGGACTTAATCCACGACCAAGTACAACTTGTATTGAGGAAGAAATGACCAATTATTGGATAGCTAGTAATAGACCGTTTGAGGGTAGGGTAGCTACTAATCCCCGTGAACTAAGTAAGCTATTAGATGCCTACTCCCCAGATACACCAAAGGCTATTTACTTCCCCTTCTGGTCATGGAAGGTACCCTTGGATATATTACAACGTATAAGTTGTATTGGCTTTCACTCTGCACCTCTACCAAGGGGGCGTGGTGGTTCACCTATACAGAATATGATACGTTCTGGTTATGAATATACGGAAGTGTGTGCCTTTAGAATGACTGAGGATTACGATGATGGGGAGATACTTATTAGAACTCCCGTATCACTGAGTGGTGACTTGCAGACCATAGTAAATCGCATATCCACTAAGATTGAAATAATGATTCCAATGATAGACCAGGGTAAGCACAGGGATTCCAAATCAGATGTATTTGGAGATGTACCTGCTCACTTTAAAAGAATAACTAATAACACATTACCTGAGACAGAAACACTATCTCAACTCTTTGATGAAATACGTATGAGGGATGACGTGGGGCATCCAAAGGCAATTAAGTACCATGGGAAGTATACCATAGAGTTTACAAACGCTTATTACGGGTGCGATGATAAGCTCTATGCGAAAGTGAGGATTTATGAGTCCTAATTATTTTAAGGGTAAGACCATAGTTACGTTCTTGGCACATCCAGATGATGAAGCATTGGGTTGTGGGGGTACGCTTGCGAGAGCAAGGAATGAGGGTGCAGAGATACATTGTGTAATACCCGTGAAACGTATAGCAAGTGATTGTAAAAAGGTTATGAAGAAATTAGATGCTAAAGTACATTGGGGAAACTTCGATGATAATAGTATGGATAAGTACCCACTGCTCGATGTGTGTAAATTTGCAGACAATATTATATCTAGTATTAAGCCAGATATTGTCATTACACATCACAGTAATTGCACTAATCAAGACCATAGGGTGTGCTATGAGGCAGCTTCTATTGTAACTAAGCCCCTCAAGCGTAAGATTGATTTATGGACATGTGAGGTTCTTTCATCTACGGGGTTTCTAAGACCCTGTTCATTTGAACCAAACCTGTACGTAGGTCTATCCTATGCAGAGCTTGATGATAAGTTGGAAATGGTTAATATGTATGAAAGTGAACTCCGAGCTGACCGTTCCACAGGGGTTGTAGAATGCCTTGCAACACTACGAGGTGCGGAGAGTGGTAATGAGCTTGCGGAAGGATTTATGGTGGTGAGGTCATATGTCTAAGCCTAAGATTTACTTAAGAGACTACAACGGAATATTGCAGGGACTGGGTAAGAGAGAAGACCTAGAGTTCGTGGATGACCCCCGTGATTGTGATGCCATTGTTACGTGGCAGGATGTACGTGGGGATATGCTGGAACTGGCAAAGATAAACAAGGAACACTTTAAGAAACCCTTTATCGCAGTACAGCATGGACGTGGTTGTACCCGTGACTATGAGGCTCCTGATAACTTCCCCTTACTTGCGGATAAGTTCTGTTGCTGGGGTATGGATGACTACGATAGACTGTGCAAGCTTGGCTATAAGGACAAGGCTGTTATTACAGGCTCTCCCCTCATAAGCCGTATAAAGCATAATGATGCTCACGATGAAAAGAACATAGTCTTTGCACCAGTCACTACAATGCACGAAGAACCAGATAACATAATTACATACCTGGAACTCAAGAAGATGGAAATGTCTAGGTCTCAGGATGTATTGAAAAAGCATAGGGCACAGCTAATAGAAGCGTGGAATCCAAAGATTGTAAACCCCTCTGCCGAGGATAAGATAAACTCCATATCCTACCTCGATATAAATACTAAATGGAGACTCATTTCAAAACTAACCCCCGTACACGATAAGGGACTTTACCCAGGGGCAATAACCCTCACCGCACCGAGCCACGCATCACACATAGAGAATTGTGTAACAATGCTGTCTCAGACGGATGTTGTCGTGTGTTTAGAGGAGGGAACATTCCAAGTGCTAGTGATGGCAATGGATATTCCCATAGTTGTAGTTAAGGGCTTTAAGCTCACTAACTACGGGGGTGTTGATTACACTAATAGGGAAGCGGTCATAACCAAGGGTTGTGAATGGGTAGACCTTGCAGACCTGGAGAGTGCAATCGAGAGAGAACTGGCAGACCCTGGAAGGTTGGCTAAGGAGAGAAGAGAAGTCGTTAGGAGAGAGTTTGGGGATATTACCCAAGACCCTAATGATAAAATAATAGAAGTAATTAAGGAGCAAATTAATGGGAAAAATACTGATAAGTGACGAGACGAACAGTGCCTACACGGCACAGGTAACAAATGGTAGACAAGTAAGAGCTAACACAGGTTCAGGTACGCATCTAGCAATAGCGTCAGGTGCATCATCTTCAACAGTGGTTCTAAACTCAACCCCATGTTGGATTGATAGGATAATCATAGGTTCATTACCAGCCACGGCTACAGACCTACTGATATATGATACATCTGGAACCACTCTATCTGCTGCTGATTTTGATGTAGCGGGTGCTAACAGGATAGCCAAGATAGACATACCTGTTGATGCCACTGCTTCACAGTTTCCAGGTATTATAGATGTAGGTGTGTATTGCACCTCTGGACTGACGTATGCACTTGGTGGTAATTCACTTGATGGCAATCTGGATAACATAACCATAATCTACCAGACCTAAGGAGTACTATGAAATTAGCTTTTGCTGTTCCACGTAGTGGATGTGCCTGGTGGAGATGTATCCAACCAGCCCAGATGATAAAGAAGCTCGGCCTTGCTGAGGTTCAGGTATTCGACCAGAATACAATGGGTGAAGTTGAGATACAGGATATGCTCCAATGGAGTGATGTTATTATCCAACAGTCCCCACTGGGTATAGAAACGGTGGCATCAATAGCTAAGTTCAAAGATATGGGTAAAGCGGTGGTGGGTGATTACGACGATTTGACGTTCTCCCTATCACCGTTTAACCCCGCATATAAGACCCTTGGGTTACGTGATGTTACTATAAAGCGTACTGATACGGGGAAGGAAGAGCTACTGTGGAAGGATGGGGTAGATGGGTTCGCCCTTAAACCTAATTACTTCCGTTACCGTTCCCTACAGGACATACTGAAGTCCCTCAGTGCAGTGACCACTACCTGTGGGTTCATTAAGGGTAAGTACGGCGAGTTCTCCGATAATATACACATACTACCCAATTCCATTGACTTTAACCTATTCAAACCCCTCATGAAGAAAGATACAGGGCAGATAAGGATAGGATGGACGGCCTCTGATAGCCACCATGCAGAGATATGGATGGTTAAGAGGATAATGAGAAAGGTAATGGATAAGTACGGGGATAAGGTAAAGTTCGTTCTCCTTGGTAACATAGAGGGGATATGTGAAGGTGACATATCACTGGATGAGAGCGAGATTGAGAGACATAACTTCTGTGGACTGGATATATACCCACTTAAAGCAGCAGCCCTTAACCTTGATATAGGTATATGCCCCCTTAATGTGGAAGACCCCAACAGTTTAGATTTTAACAGAGCCAAGAGTCAGTTGAAGTGGTCGGAATACGCTTCCCTCAAGATACCAGCAGTATGCTCAAAGATAGAGCCATACGACTGTGTAGAGGATGGTAAGACTGGACTACTTGCGAGTAATGATGATGAGTTCGTGGATAAGATAGGTGAGTTGGTGGAGAGTGAGTACATGCGGGATAGGATAGCTACCGCTGCCTTTGAGAAGAACTATGAGGACTACAACTTAGAGAAGAACGTAGTGCTGTGGATGGAAGTGTACGAACAGGCACTGGAGACAATGAATGCTTGATGTAAAGAGACTAATACTGGGTACTGTTCAGTTCGGACAGGACTATGTAGTTAAGAAGGTACAACCAGATGAAGTGTATAAGATACTTAACTACGCCCATGATGTCGGCATAGATACACTGGATACAGCATATGCCTATTCTAACTACGAGTTACTTAGTTCCTTTATGTGCTTTACGGGAAAGAAGTTTAAGATTATATCCAAGGTTAAGAATGAGGAAGAGCTATTCACCACACTGGCTTTCTTCCCTCATATGGTGACTTGCCTTACACATGGATTTGATGAGAAATTGTTGGGGTCATTAACTCGCATGCTGGAGAACTGTAAGTCTGGTATGAGCATATATGGGAAGCATGAGATTAGGGAATGTGATGTACTACAGGTGCCCATGATTAAAGAGTTCTTACCACTACTGGATGAACACTACCACCTTCGCTCTATCTTCGGTAGGGGTGAGAAGTTGAAGGATAAGACGGTTAAGGAGTGTGTTGGAGAAGCCTTTGACACCAAGGCGGGTAAGATAGTCATAGGTGTAGATAGCTTGGCACATCTAACGGAGATAGTAAATGCAGTGGAATGAGACTATAAAATACATATCTTGTGGTACACAGACGCTCTCTAAGAAACCCTCTATGTTTGTAGAAGGGGTATACCCTGTATACTTAGAGAGGGGTAAGGGTGCCAGAGTGTGGAGAATAAACCACCAGTCCTACATAGACTACCCATTGGGTCTTGGAGCTATACTCCTGGGACACTCCGATAGCAAGGTTAATAAGGCTGTATCAGCACAGATGGAGAAGGGTACACTATTCACCCTACCATCCTACCAAGAGACTGTGTTAGCCAAGAAGATAGTTGAGATGATACCCTGTGCGGAGAAGGTACGGTTCCTTAAGACGGGTAGTGAGGCTACATCAGCGGCGATTAAGATAGCCAGAGCCTACACCAAGAAGGAGCATATAGCCTATTGTGGCTACCACGGGTGGCACGATTGGTACACTGTGGATACGGAGAAGAACGATGGTATACCCAGTTCCTATGGTGATTATATACATAAGTTCGATTATAATGACATTAAATCCCTAAAGAGTATATTCAAGAATCACGATATAGCTTGTGTAATAATGGAACCCTACATCTATGCTGAACCCGAGGATAACTTCCTAAACAAGGTTATAGACCTAGCCCATAAGAACAACTCACTTACAATATTTGATGAGGTTGTTACTGGCTTCAGAACCCTGAAATACTCAGCACAGGCTATGTTTAAAGCAACCCCCGACTTATCTACATTTGGTAAGGGTATGGCTAATGGCTACCCCATAAGCGTAGTGTGCGGTAAGTCCGAGATAATGGATGTACTAGAGGGAGATTGCTTTGTATCTTCTACCTTCGGTGGAGAGCTACTTAGTATCGCAGCAGCCCTGGAAGTATTGAATCAGCTAACAACTTATAACATAATAGATACTATATGGGAACGTGGAGAAGAATTGCTATTAGGGTACAACTCAATAGCCAAGAAGCTGGGAATAGATACCAAGTGTATTGGTTATCCCTGTAGGACTATGTTCATGTTTCCCACGGGAGACCATAAGAGCCTGTTCTGGCAGGAGTGCATTAAGCGAGGGGTCTTATTCGGTTATGCACAGTTCATATCATACTCTCATAGTGCTAAAGATATAGACTACACACTTGAAGTTATAGGTGAAGCCCTTAGCGTGGTTAAGGATAACTGGAAGGCACCTTTAAAGGCTCTTGAAGGCGAACCAGCACAGAAAGTGTTTAGGTTGGTTAAATGACGCTGGCTATCATACAGGCAAGACTTACATCTAAGAGGCTACCAGAGAAGATATATAAGACCATTGATAATATTAGGATTATAGATAGGGTTATATCTCAAGTAGAAATATCTAAGTCAATAGATAGGCTCGTAGTTGCTACACCGCACAAGTTAGATATAGATACACAACAGTTTATTGGAAGTGAAGAGGATGTTTTGGACAGGTTCTATAAATGTGCTTGTAAGTTTAAGCCAGATACTATTGTAAGGATTACAGCAGATTGCCCTCTCTTGGACGTAGAGGTTATAGACTATGCTGTGAAGTATTATCGTAATCATTCATACCCCTACGTGGTTATTGCACCAGTAGATGGGTTGGATGTTGAGGTATTCTCCATGGATATATTAAAAGAGGCATGGGAAAATACATCAGATAAGGATGATAGGGAGCACGTTACTCCATATATGCGGAGAAAGACTAAGCTATCCGTAGATACGGAAGGGGATTTAAAACACGTTAGGGGGATGTATGAACTGGGGAGATAAGACAGTCTTATTGATAGGCGGTACGGGTTCTTTTGGAAGTGCCTTTGTAGGATGCTTGGAGGGAAGATACAAACCCAAGGCATTAAGGATATTCTCAAGGGATGAGCATAAGCAGACTCAGTTGCTCAATACCTATGCGGGTGTAGGGGATGGTAATAATGTAAGTGGCTTTATAGGCGATATAAGGGACAAATCCCGTCTTATGATGGCAATGCAGGGAGTTGATGTGGTCATCCACGCTGCTGCTCTGAAACAGGTGCAATCCTGTGAATACAATCCCTTTGAGACTATAAAGACCAATGTTTTAGGGAGTATGAATATCATAGAATGTGCCTTGGCTCATAACGTGGAGAAAGTGCTTGCCATATCTACGGATAAGGCGGCTGCCCCACTGAATTTATACGGTGCATCTAAGATGTGTATGGAGAGATTGTTTGTTCATGCCAATAATTATAGAGGAGTATCTAAACGTACTAAGTTTTCTTGTACTCGTTACGGTAATGTGGCTGATAGCAGAGGCACTATAGTACCAGTATGGAGAGAGATACTAGCCAAGAAGGGTGTTATATCTATTACTAACCCCAAGGCTACACGATTTTGGATTAAGATGAGTGCCGCTAACAAGTTTGTATTGGATGTGTTGGACGCTATGGATGACCTTGATGGTGGGGAGATATTCGTACCCCGTATGCCCTCAGTCAACATAATGACTGTATATCAAGCCATAACAGACGGAGTGACTACATTCCATGTTATAGGGGATAGAATAGGGGATAAGCTACATGAGACCCTAATCCTTGCGGAAGAGATTAAACATACTGTGGAGATTGACCTTGGGTATATAGTATGCCCTGAGAATCCACATTGGAGTTATGCTAGACCGAAAGGCACACTACCTGGCTATATGGATGGCTATAGGAGTGATAATAATGTTCAATTCCTGAATAAGACGGAGATAAAGGAGACAATACGTGTCCACTAATTTCAGTACACTTAAAACACAAGTAGGCCAGCTAGTGGGGGATACAAGCACAACCTTCCTCTCCATTATAGGGGTCTACATTAACTCACGGTATCGTGAGATACTTAGAAGAACCAACTGGAATTCGATAGTCCCAGATTACACCATAACGGCTACTTCAGCTAGTACGACTACATCGGCCTCTACATACACCCTTCCAAGTGACTTCGGTAAGGAACTGTATGTCTATGTCAATAGCATTGACATACCACATAAGACACTTGAGGCGATTGAACTGGAGTATCAGAGCCAGTTAGCTAATACTGGTAACATAGAATACTACTCTATATTCACAACTAAGGATACATCCGCTACTTCTGCTGAAGCCAGTGCAGGTAGGGTACAGAAGATAAGGTTCTGGAGAGCACCCTCTACTGACAATACAGTTCTAATACCCTATTCAATGAGGGCTGCTGACCTTAGTGGCGATAGTGATGAGCTGGTACTGGACTGTGAGACTGCCATAAGATATGGTGCAGCTGCTGATGCTCAGTTATACAAGAGGCAGTACAAGAAGGCAGAACAGATGGAAGGTTTATACGAGAAGGCTATAATCAATCTTATGTGGGATAAGGACTTTTCATCCAACAGATTACCAGTAATGGATGCAGAAGCGTTAGACAGAGATGTGTTTGGTGGATAATGGCTAAAGACGATTCTCCTAAATATGCGATAAGACGTGACCTATCTGGTGGAATGAATACTCGCCAGAATGAGAATATAATCAGTGACACCCAAGTTACACTCCTACAGAACGCTGAGATTGCTGTAGCGGGTGAGAGGTCTATGAGGAAGGGTAACACCCTATCTAAAGACCTTAGTAACGACTTCGGTACTGGGGCCTTTGGTTTTGAACCAGAGGGTGGTACTAACGAGTTACTTGTAACTGAAGACACCTCCCTACATGGCTGTACTAATCCCGCTGGAACAGGTACAGACACCTATACAGAGCATAAGGGTGACTTCACAGCTGATAAGCAGACCACTATAGTAAGAGCCTTAGAGAGCGATGAAGGCGATGTAGCTATCGTATCTAACGGTACAGACAACTGCTTTAGAATGAAGCAAGACCACACCATGCAAGACCTTGGAGACACCAACACTTCACCACCGCTTACTACAGTGATGGAATATTACAGAGACAGGCTATGGGCGTTAGATGGTGAGAAACTTATGTACTCAGGGGCTGTACCAGTTGACTACTCAGCTACCTTTGTAAGAGATACCAACTATTATAGTATACCTATAGGAGACCCTAAGTTCCTCATAGGTACTAGAAACTACGGGATAATCGTAGGTGGCTCAAGTAGCATCTATGTACTTAACCCCACAGTCGTTCCTGACCCAGCAGCAGACAAGCCAGATAAGATGGTGGAGTACGGGTGCGTGGCGGGTAACACAGCAAAGCAGGTAGCTGATGACTTCCTATACCTATCCTATGATGGTGTAAGGGGTCTATTCCGTACAATCAATGATGAACTACAGTCAGGTGATAGCAAGCCCCTATCTTGGAACCTAGAGAAGGAACTGGGTGAAATTAACTGGACATACGCTCATCTTGCTGACGCTGTTTACTTCGACAATAAGTATATGATTACACTACCCACGGGTTCTTCTACGGTCAACAACAAGATATGGGTATTCTACCCAGCTTACCAAGCCTGGGCTGTAATAACGGGTATGAGTATAGGCAGGTTCGCCACAGTTAAGATAGGTAATGCGGAGAGACTGTGTGGTATAGATGCCGCTGATGGTAGTGTCTATCGCATGTTCTATGGCACCTCAGACAACGGTAGTGCCATTGTCTACCAGGAAGAGGGACGTGCAGAGGACTTCGGTGAACCCCTTAGAAACAAGCAGGGTGGTGAAGTTAAGATAAAGGCTATCAATAGAGGCTCTGAGGCTGTTATAACACCCTATGCTGATATAGATAATGCAGGTTATGTGCAACTGGATGGCTCCTCTTTAACTATAGAAGCGGGTGGTCTAGACTTTAACTTTGACTTCCCTTTTAACTTTGATGCTGTCCGTGGTAGTGAACAATGGCACATAGATAATCTTGGTTCATTCAAGCAGTTTAAACTTAAACTACTGTGTAATACTAAGGATGCTGAGGTCACTATATTAGAGAACCAGATAATAACATTTGTAGAAGAGTACCAAAATGAGGACTAGGAGATAATATGGGAACTATTACAAAGGGGGGTACGCTCCCTGATACTGGAGTAACTAAGAACGAGGTTTATGCACTGGTTGATAATGCTACTGTAACATCTATAGTCGATGCTGATGTAGCGGCAGCAGCAGGGATAGCGGCAACTAAGTTAGATATGTCTGGATTAGACTCTGCAATTACATATGCAGTGGGGTCACAACCAAATAGAAGTATAATACTTACCGCTAGTGGGGCTACAGTACCAGGTACTAACGGAGCAGAGCAGGTACAGGTAGACGGAACCAATGTAAGCTACTGGGTGCTGGGGTTTGATACTACTACCAGTGAGAAAGCGTATTGGACATTCGTTATACCCGATAGCTATAACGACCTAGCTATTACAGCCACTCTTTACTGGACAGCTAAGACTGGTGGTTCGGTAAGCGAGACGATAGATTTTGATATAGCAATAGGTGATGTTACGCCTAATGTACCCGAAGCCATTGATACGGCACCTGGTAATATAACATCTATTACAGATACAGCCCTGGCTGCGCCAGTGGGTAAACTTCATGCAACATCAGCTATAAGTGTGGCGGCACCTATGGTAGCTGGAGACTTGGTAATAGTAAAACTATCCCGTGATACTGGTAGTGATAACTTGGCAAATGATGCTAGAGTTCTTGCTGTTAAGCTTGAGTGGGGCAAAGATGTGGATACTGATTAAAGCGTTAAGGAGGGGTTATGGCAGGACTTAATAATAACACAAAGCTACTACTTCACTTTGATGGTGCGGATGCTGCTACAACTACCACGGATGCTGCAGGTAGGCATACACCCATCAACTTTGTAGGTAATGCACAACTGGATACGAGCAATAAGAAGTGGGGTA
>Ga0208904_1000957_pt1 | contig 21167 bp, 12 predicted proteins | sample AntAceMetag02UKB_FD_184774 | JGI IMG/M metagenome (GOLD analysis project Ga0208904, IMG submission 184774) | Saline lake microbial communities from Ace Lake, Antarctica - Antarctic Ace Lake Metagenome 02UKB (SPAdes) (version 2) | ecosystem: Environmental > Aquatic > Non-marine Saline and...
GAGGAATTGAACATTTGCCTGAACATGGAGAGAGTTGCTCAATTGTCGAGAGAAACTATAAGGAGCACAAGCATCACGAAGAACATGTTCTTCCGGAGATAAATCCATTCAACATTCTTTTCCATATATACAGAGCAGTTGGACTGACAGAACACGTGCACTTACATGGTGATCAGATGAAAGAGATCATTCCATGGCTTTATTATGCGTCAGAAATAGATCCTCACAATACACAGGCATATACGTTGACAGGGTATTATCTGTGCGACAGGTTGGATCAGGTAGATCAGGGAATAGTCTTTCTAAGAGAGGGTTTAAGAAAAAATCCTGATTCATGGGAGATCAATGCAGAGTTAGGGCGCATCTATTTTCAATACATTAAGAATTACGAAGTAGCATCAAAATTTTTATCCAGAGCATGGAATTTAATTCAGAAAGTCCCGCATGACAAAGTTCAGGAAAGATACGTTTTGTCCTTTCTTGCCGCAAGCTATGAATTTTTGGGAAGGCCCACAGACGCTATCCCTATTTACAAACATCTAAACAAACTCTTTCCTGAAGACGTCTACAAAGAGAAAATAGCAAATTATACCTTTGATGTCCTCTCCTAAAAAGAGGAGATCAAGGATATCGTGGCTCGGGACTCGTGACCCGGAGCTCGTGAAGAGTGAATAGTGAACAGTGAATAGTTGCCAGTGGCCAGGTGACCCGGTAACTGGTGACTTTCTATCTTCTAAATTCTTATTGGAGATTGCTAAATACTGGGGAATCTGTATAATAATAATATGATTATCAGAGAAAAAACCAATCCTATCATAAGTGCCTCCGATGTAAACCCTTCTAGGGATGATTTTGAGGTTTTTGGTGTTTTTAATGCAGGGGCTGTAGCTGTAGGGAAACGAACCTTTTTGTTATTACGGGTTGCGGAAAAGGTGAAAGTCGAGGACCCTGACAAGACGGCGATCGCTAAATTTGATCCTGAAACTCAAAAAATAGAAAAAGTTTTTTTTGATAAAAATGATCCGGATGTAGATTGTTCTGATTCTAGGACGGTAAGGACTAAAACTCAGGGTAATTTTATTACTTCCATGGCGCATTTAAGAGGCGCGTGGAGTGATGATGGTGTTAACTTTATTGTCGAGAAGGAACCGCTTCTGGTAGCGGGAACGGCTCTAGAAATGTACGGGATCGAGGATCCTCGTATTACTTTTATCGATGGAAAATATATCATAACGTATTCGGTAGTCTCTGACGACGGGATCGGTACAGTTATGGCGTTTTCCAGAGATCTTAAGAGTGCGGAACGAAAAGGTCTGATATTTCTCCAGAACAATAAAAATGTTGCCATATTTCCCGAAAAGGTTAACGGGCTATACTGGGCGTTCCATAGGCCTTTCAATAAAGTTAGAACAAAAGAATCCATCTGGATAGCCGCGTCACAAGATCTTATTCATTGGGGACAGTTCAAAAAAATAGTTTCACCGGGTCCAGAAGACTGGGATATTTTAAAGATAGGTCCCGGAGCTCCGCCTATAAAGACTGAAAAAGGATGGCTTGAGATATATCACGGAGTTGATAAGGACGAAAGATATTCACTCGGAGCAGTGCTTCTTGATGCGGACGATCCTTCAAAAGTTATTAGTAAGTCCAAAAAGCCATTTCTGGTGGCTGAAGAACCTTATGAGACGGATGGTTTGGTGAAAAACATTGTTTTTAGTTGTGGTGCAATAAAAAGAGATAATGGGACAATAGATGTTTACTATGGGGCCTCGGATGACACTATGTGCTTGGCTTCAATAGAAGAAAAGGAACTTTTAGAGTATGCCAAATAACAATAAGAGATCTATAGCTTTCCTGGGCAATTATTTGCCCAGGAAATGCGGAATCGCGACTTTTACAACAGATATTTGCGAGGCTGTCGCGAAAGAAGCAGGATCGTCTAAAAATGTTTTTTCTGTTGCAATGACAGATACTCCTGAAGGGTATACCTATCCTGATATAGTCAAACTGGATATCCCGGACCAGAATGTGGCAGCCTATGAACAGGCGGCGGACTTTATTAATTCAAGCAAGGTCGACGTTTTATGCATACAGCATGAATACGGTATCTTTGGAGGAAAGTGGGGAGAGTATTTGCACGTACTTTTGCGGAAGATAAAAGTCCCGGTTGTAACTGTTTTGCATACTGTTTTCGATAAAGCCTATGATGATACTCAGCAAAAGGTTTTTGAAGAACTTGTACAAAGAAGCGATCGTTTGGTGGTCATGTCTAAGAGTGCCATTGAAATGCTTGTAAACGTCGGAGTTTCTAGAGAAAAAATAGTTTATATACCGCATGGTATTCCCGACGTTTTTTCAAATAATGCGGTAACATCTAAAGAGAATTTTGATTTTACAGGCAAAACTGTCATGCTGACGTTTGGTCTTTTAAGAAATAATAAAGGGGTTGAGTATGCTATAGAGGCTATGGGAAAACTCGCGCATAAATATCCGGATCTTGTTTACATTATACTGGGCGCTACACATCCGGGCGTTATTAAACATCAGGGCGAAGAGTATCGTCATTATCTTATGCGTAAAGTTGATAAACTAGGTTTGCAGAATAAGGTGGTTTTTCATGATAGGTTTGTTGAATTGGACGAACTTTGTGATTATATTAGTGCGTCGGATTTCTATGTAATACCGTACTTAACGAGAGAACAGATAACCTCAGGAACATTATGTTACGCGCTTGGAGCTGGTAAAGCTGTAATATCAACCCCTAGCTGGGCAGCCGAAGAGTTTCTTGCTGAAGGAAGAGGAGCTATTGTTCCATTTGAGAACTCACAAGCTATAGCGGAAGAGATAGACAAATTAATGCAAGACCCCCAAGCGCTCAAGAATATGCAGAAAAAAGCGCATGATTACGGGCGGCATATGGTCTGGAAGGAAGTAGCCAAAGAGTATATAAAAGTTTTTGATGAGATACAAAAGGAACGCAATGAAATTGTTTTAAGATTGCAAGAGACAAAAAGCCCCATTCTTTCCATTGTAAAGTTCCCGCCCTTGAAACTTGATCATTTGATTAATATGACAGATGATTTCGCCTTATTATGTCACGCGAAATATACGATACCGGAATATGAACACGGGTACAGCGTAAGCGATAACGCCCGCGCTATAGTTGTTGCCTCAAAAGCATATCGGTTAACGAAAAATAAAGAAGCGCTCGTTTTGCTGAAGAAATATCTTTCTTTCGTCTTTTACGCGCAGCGTAAGGACGGACTTTTCAGGAATTTTTATGACGCTACGCGCCGTCCGCTTAGAAAACTCGGATCAGATGATTGCCAGGGAAGGGTTCTTTGGGGCTTAGGATATGTAATAGGGTATGGACCGCCTCACTTTGGTACTATTACAAAAAGCGCGTTTGAGAGACTTATGCCGCATGTTACCGGCCTTAATATCAGGGGTACGGCATACGCCTTATTAGGGCTTTACTATTATCTCGTTCATTTTCCTAAGGATGAAGAAAAAAAGATACTGGTCAGAAAGTTAGCCGATAAGATGGTAAAGAGTTATAAAGATAATTCCCAAGAAGAATGGCAGTGGTATGAAGATAAGCTGGGGTATGCTAACGGTCTTTTGCCGGCTGCATTATGGATCGCAAGTAACGTTCTTAATGATGAAACATATAAAAAAGTAGCGGAAGATACCTCTAATTTTTTAATAGAAAAATCCACTAAATTCGGTCATCTTTCTTTAAATATGAAAAGAAAGGATCTCTACCGCAAGGAAAAAAGACAAGTTGACTTTGAGCAACGTCCAATTGATGCATTGTGGTTGGTAGAGCTGGGTAAATTTGCTTACAGATATACACATGATGAAAAATATTTAAAAATGATGAGAACATCTTTTGACTGGTTTTTAGGCTTTAATGACGTTAAAGTAACCGCGTACGACCGCGTTTCAGGGGGTTGCTATGACGGGTTGAATGAAAAGGGAGTTAATCTCAATCAGGGGGCGGAAAGTACTTTAAGCGCGGTTCTGGCGCTTTTATCAATAACAGAAATGGCACATCAGCAGTCTGTAGGCAGAAAAGGGTAACGGAGGTTAGGATGGAGAGTAAGCGAGGAAGAGATGTTATTCATAGGCATGAAGAAAATCCAATAATAAAATTGGAGGACTTGAGTTTTCCATGTCTTAATATTATGAACGCCGGTGCGGTAAAGATCGGAGATCAATATATCCTACTGGTCCGGATCGAGACCATGAAAGGACATTCTGTTTTTATCATAGCAAGAAGTAAGGACGGAAGAAATTTTAAGGTTGATAAAGAGCCTATAATGATTCCCGCAGAAGAAGGGGAATTTAAAAAGTTCGAAGAGCAGGGAGTCGCGGATGCGCGTATCACATATTTGGAAGGAGTATATTATATAGTTTATACCGCGGTTTCCAGGAATAGACATCGGCTTGCTTTAGCAAAAACTACTGATTTTAAGACAATTGAAAGAGTAGCCCTGATCTCCCAACCTGACAATCATAACGGAGCATTGTTCCCCTGCAAAATAAATGGGTATTATGTGAGAGTGGAGAGACCTCTGGAAGGGGGGAATATCTGGATCTCACAGTCAAAAGATCTTATTTATTGGGGCAAGAAAAGAGTTTTGATAACCCCGCGCGGGAGTGGATTTTGGGATGCAGACCGGGTTGGATGCGCCGTTCCTCCGATTGAGATAAAGGAAGGATGGCTTTTGATATATTATGGGGTTAGGAAAACTTCAGCCGGTCCCATTTTTAGATTAGGAACCGCCATTTTGGATCGAGAGGACCCTACAAAAGTGATAGGAAGAACGGGGATTCCTATTCTGTCTCCCCGAGAATATTATGAACGTGTCGGAGATTGCGGGAATATGATCTTTTCCTGCGGGGCTATTGTGGAAGAAAAAAAACAAGAACTTTTACTTTATTATGGCGGAGCTAATATGGGGATAAACCTGGGTACAGCGCTTATCCCGGACATTGTCTCCGAATGTTTAAAAAAGGAGACGATTTAAGTGGCTCGTTTTAGAAGAGATGTTTTAAGAAGATGGCCCGATAATCCTGTTATTGCACTGGAAGATATTCCATATCCATGTAATACGGTGTTTAATGGTGCTGTTACAAAGTTTAAAAATAGGTATATTATGCTGCTTAGGGTAGAGGATAGAAAAGGACATTCCGTTGTTGTTAAAGCGCAAAGCGAGGATGGATATAAGTTTGTTGTTGAAAAAAAACCATGTTTATTCCCGAGTGAGGAGGAACCTTTTAAAACTTATGAAGAGAGAGGTGTCGAAGATCCAAGGATCGTGCAGGTGGAAGGCGTATATTATGTAATGTATACGGCTTATTCGCAATATGGTCCGCGTATAGCCTTGGCTAAAACCGAAGATTTTGAAACGTATGAAAGGGTCGCGCTTGTTTCAGGTCCCGGAAATAAAGACGGTGTTCTTTTTCCTGAAAAGATCAACGGGAAATACGCGCGATTAGACAGGCCCATAACCAACAAGATAGGAAATATCTGGGTTTCTTATTCTGATGACTTGATGTATTGGGGAAACTCAACAATGGTAGCGGAGATCAGACGGGATTATTGGGACTCTTTTCGTATCGGAGCTTCAGTGCCGCCTATAAAAACGGAGCAGGGATGGCTTGAAATATATCACGGGGTTAAAATGACCGCGTCAGGTCCTATTTATCGTTTAGGGGTGTTTCTTCTAGCGTTAGATGATCTTTCACATATGCTTGGTAGATCCGAAGTGCCGATACTCTCTCCAAGAGAACCGTATGAACGAATAGGGGATGTTAATAATGTTGTTTTTTCATGCGGTGCGGTAGTAGAAGATAATGGAGAAATAAAAGTTTATTATGGCGCGGCGGATACTTGTATTTGTCTGGCTCAATCTACGGTGAAGGAACTGATAGATAACTGTCTGCATAACAAGCAAAGTTTCTAGGCGTTCAAATAGTCATGGATAATAAGCTAAAAAAAGAACTAAAACTGCTTGATGTGTTCTGTGTCGCGACAGGTGCTATGATCAGTTCGGGTTTGTTTATCTTGCCCGGAATAGCACATGCTTTAGCGGGACCTGCTGTAGTAGTATCGTATTTTTTGGCAGGCCTTTTAGCAATGACGGGGATGCTTTCTCAGGCGGAACTGGTATCAGCTATGCCGAAAGCCGGAGGGACGTATTTTTATGTCGCACGCAGTATGGGCCCGGTAGTTGCTACGATAGACGGTCTTTTAACATGGCTTTCAGTATCTCTTAAAAGCGCATTCGCGCTTGTAGGTATCGCGGCATTAATGAGTTTAATAGGAACGTTCGATGCGCGCATAATCGGTGCGGCATTCTGTTTGGTTTTTGTCTTAATAAATTATTTCGGGGTGAAGAAAGCCGGCCGCATACAGATAGTTATTGTTCTTATTCTGCTAGCATTACTTATATTCTACATCGCGAGAGGCATACCTTTAGTGGACATGAAAAATTTTGTTCCCTTCGCGCCGCATGGCATAGCTGCGGTATTTTCAACAGCAGGATTTGTGTTTGTCTCGTATGGTGGCCTTCTAAAGGTTGCGAGCATAGCCGAAGAAGTAAAAAATCCCGGGAAAGTGGTTCCTTTAGGGATGATCTTATCGCTCATCACTGTAGGTGTACTGTATACGCTGGTAATATTCGTTACTTCCGGCGTTCTCGGCGCGCAGCAGCTTGATCATTCTTTGACACCGATATCTGACGGAGCATTAGTTGTTGCGGGTAAATACGGGCAGATAGCTATGGTATTTGCGGCAATACTAGCGTTTGTGTCTACCGCAAACGCGGGAATAATGTCAGCGTCAAGATATCCGTTAGCGCTGAGCCGTGACGGGCTTCTCCCTAATATATTCAGCAAAATAAATCTAAGATTCAAAACGCCCGGGGTAGCAATCATTGCTACCGGTATAATAATGGTACTCGCATTATTCCTTAATTTAAAAATGCTTATAGAGGTCGCCTCGACTGTACTCATATTCACGTTCATATTTTCGTGTCTATGCGTGATAATCATGCGTGAAAGCGGTATTAAAAATTATCGGCCTCAATTTAGGGCGCCGTTCTATCCTTGGCTGCAGATCTCAGGGATATTTGGATGCTGGCTGCTCGTAGTTAATATGGGAAAAGAAGCTTTGTTTATCAGTTCATTGCTATTTGCCGCCGGTGCGACTATATTTTGGTTTTACGGCAGGCAACGTACTAAACGAGATTTTGCATTATTACATCTTATAGAAAAAGTTACCGCACGGGAATTTGTTGATGTATCTCTTGAAACCGAGCTTAAAGAGATCATACATGAACGGGACGAGATCGTTAAAGATAGGTTTGACCGCGTGATCGAAGAGAGCAAAGTTATTGATATACAGAAGTCAGTATCATCACAAGAACTTTTCAGAATGATATCTGAAGAGATGGCAGGATGTGTAGAGATTGATTCAAAGGAGATTGAAAAACTGCTTAACGATAGAGAAGAGCAGGGAAGTACTGTGTTAAGTCCGGGATTAGCTATACCTCATATAATTATCAAAGGGGAGAAAAAATTTCTCGTAATGCTTGTAAGATGTAAGGACGGGATAATCTTTCCGAAGGCTAATAAAAGTGTGAAAATCGTATTCGTTATTGCAGGAACGAAAGACGAACGGAAATTCCACTTGCGTGCATTATCAGCCATAGCACAGATAACCCAAGAAGAAGGATTCGAAGAAAAATGGTTAGATGCATCTGGCAAAGAAGCATTACGCGAGATCATCCTGCTCGGAGAAAGAAAACGGCTAGAGTGATAGAGGAGAGATCAGAAGGAAGAAAGACGAGGGATGAGGGAAGATAGAAAAGGAAGAAAAAGGCACGATTCATTTTTCACTAATTATTATGCAAATCAAAGAACGTAACAAATTTCTAATAATGGCGGCACTCTTTCTGGGATGTTTTTATATGCCGGTTGAGATGCTGCCGTTCAGGAATCCTGTATTTGAAGCTATCGCATTAGTAAGATGGTATGCGCGGGAACATGTTGCGTTATGTCTTGTTCCGGCATTTTTCATCGCAGGAGCAGTATCCGTATTTGTGAGTAAGGCATCAGTGGTAAAATATTTCGGTGCGAAAGCGAATAAGGTATTGGCATATAGCGTTGCGTCAGTGTCGGGTACAATACTTGCGGTATGTTCGTGTACGGTTCTTCCGCTTTTTTCGGGAATATATAAAAGAGGCGCTGGGATAGGTCCGGCAACGGCATTCCTATATTCGGGGCCGGCAATAAATGTTTTGGCAATCATTATGACCGCACGGATACTCGGATGGGAACTCGGGATAGCCAGAGCTCTAGGCGCGATAGTATTCAGTATAGTTATTGGTCTCCTGATGCATATTATATTTATCAAAGACGATCGCGTGAAAGAAGAAGAGATAGGACTTTTCGAAGAAGAAAAGAGCACGCACACCAGAAGCCTAAAACACGAGATATTATATTTTGCATCGATGGTAGCATTCTTGGTATTCGCGAACTTTTCGGCACCTGAAAATTCAGGTAACGGAGTATGGACGGTTGTTTATAAGCTAAAATGGTACCTTGCCGGGGGATCGTTATTGGCAACACTCTTAATGGTATGGAAATGGTTCAATAGGGAAGAAGTTTCTGATTGGGGCAAAGCAACATGGTCGTTCGCTAAACATATAATGCCGCTTCTTCTTGCGGGAGTACTTTTTGCAGGACTTTTATTGGGACGACCCGGACAGGAAGGGATAATCCCAACAAGTATAATATCAAACGCTGTCGGAGGAAACTCTATTTCAGCGAATTTCTTTGCGTCTATTGTAGGTGCATTCATGTATTTCGCGACACTTACGGAAATTCCGATACTTCAAGGTCTTTTAGGCGCGGGCATGGGAAAAGGACCCGCATTAGCCTTACTACTCGCGGGCCCGGTACTCAGTTTACCTAATATGCTGGTTATAAGAGGAGTACTTGGAACACGCAAAACAGTCGTATATGTCAGTCTAGTTGTAGTCATGGCAACCATAACCGGAATATTTTTCGGTTCGATGATCAGTTAGGTATGATCCGAGTCCCGCCGCTATAGTTTCGGGTATACACCCGAAAAAGACCTGTAAATTCAAAATCTTCTTGATTTTTTAGCGAAAATTAAAGATAATAGACGGTGCTAGTAGAGTAGTAGCGGATCCAAAAAGAACAATGGCGTTCTTTTTCCTGCGGAATCAGGGAGAAGAACGCCATTGTTTTAATACCGGCGAATTGAAAAGAAATACTTGAGAGTCAATAAAACGAACCGGGCATATTTTCGGTGGTGAAAATATTAGATTAGGAAAGTAGTAACGGAGGTGTTAAAATGGCAGTGAAGTCAAATTGTGTAGAAAGTCTACAAGGATGTAGCAATGGAGGTGCGAAAATGGGATTAAAATCAAGTTACGTGGAAAGCGTACTTGAGACGGTTAAAAGACGTAATCCGGGCGAACCTGAGTTTTTGCAAGCGGTTACGGAAGTTTTAGAGTCTCTTGTACCGGTAGTTGAAAAACACAAGAAGTACCAGGAAGCAAGTATACTGGAACGTATAGTGGAACCGGAAAGGCAGATAATCTTTCGCGTACCCTGGCAGGACGATAAGGGGAACGTGCACGTTAATCGTGGATTCCGTTTTGAGTTTAACAGTGCGCTTGGTCCTTACAAGGGCGGGTTAAGATTCCACCCTACAGCTAACAAGAGTATTCTGAAATTCCTGGGATTTGAACAGATCTTCAAGAACTCTTTAACAACCCTGCCTATGGGCGGCGGTAAAGGTGGAGCGGATTTCGATTCTAAAGGCAAATCTGATAACGAAGTTATGAGATTCTGCCAATCTTTTATGACTGAACTTCAGCGTCATATTGGACCTGATACTGACGTGCCTGCGGGTGATATAGGTGTAGGCGGACGTGAAATAGGATTCATGTTCGGGCAGTACAGACGTATCCGTAACGAGTTTACAGGTGTACTTACAGGTAAAGCGCTTAATTGGGGCGGATCATTTATAAGGTCTGAAGCTACGGGATACGGCGCGACATATTTTGCGGAAGAAATGCTTAAAACGCGCGGTGAAACATTTAAAGGTAAGACCGTCGTGGTTTCCGGATCGGGTAATGTTGCTCAATATACTGTTGAGAAAGTTAACCAACTAGGCGGTAAAGTAGTATCGTTATCGGATTCTGCAGGGACTATATATGACCCAGCTGGAATAGATGGCGAAAAACTCGCGTTTGTAATGGAACTTAAGAACGTTAAACGCGGACGCATAAAAGAGTATGCCGATAAATTCGGATGTGAATACAGAGAAGGCACAAAGCCGTGGAGCCTTAAATGTGATTGCGCGTTCCCAAGCGCTACACAGAACGAGATCGACGGAAACGACGCAAAAACGCTTTTGGATAACGGATGTTATGTTATCTCTGAAGGCGCGAATATGCCGTCAACCCCGGAAGCGGTAGATCTATATATCCAGAAAAAGATACTTTACGGACCGGGTAAAGCAGCTAACGCGGGTGGCGTAGCTACTTCAGGACTCGAGATGAGCCAGAATTCCCAGAGATTGGGATGGTCACGTGAAGAAGTTGATCAGAAACTTAAAGGGATCATGGCTGCTATACACAAACAGTGTGTAGAAGCTGCCGAAGAGTATGGTCAGCCGGGTAACTACGTAATGGGCGCGAATATAGCCGGTTTCGTAAAAGTTGCCGATGCCATGCTGGATCAAGGCGTGATATAAGAGTAGAAGTCAGAAGTTAGAAATAAATCAGGGACGTTTCTCCTCACTGCTTTCTTGCGAAAGCAAGAAGTGGGGGTAGACGTCCCTGATTTATTGACCATTGACTATTGACTATCGACCATGGACTTTTTATCTTTACACAATCAATATTGTACGAACATGCACGCTTTATCTCTATATTGGTCAATATCTGTCAATAGTCAATGGTCGATAGTCAATTGTCTAATTGCTGACTTCATTATAAACGAATGAGAGTTGCATATTGACCAAAGACGTGATATATATATAGTTAAAATTAGAATTCAATACAAATGAGATAAAATCAGGCAAAAGGGCATAATATGCTGGATCCTAAATTTATCAGAGAAAATACCGAGATAGTTAAACAGGCCTTAAAGAATCGGTGCGATGACACCGGTATAATAGATACGTTTCTGGAACTTGATGCTGAACGCAGGCAACTTGTTCAAAAAACCGAGGACCTTAAACGTCAAAAGAACGAAGCATCCAAAAAGATAGGCGAACTTATCAAGTCCGGTAAAGACGCTGCATCTGCTAAAGATGAAGTTAATGCTACTAACGACAAGATAAATAAACTTGATGAAGAATTAAGGGCGGTAGAAGAGAAATACGCGGGAGTTTTGGATTCTATCCCTAATCTTCCGCATGAAAGCGTCCCTGTGGGTAAGAACGCTGAAGACAATAAATTGGTTCGGGAAGAAGGATCTAAACCAAAATTCGCGTTCACGCTCAAGGATCACCTGGAGATAGGCAAGATCAATGAATTATTTGATCCTGAACGCGGCGCAAAGATGTCGGGTTCAGGATTTCCTTTATATATGGGGCAGGGAGCTAAACTCGAGCGTTCACTTATAAACTTTATGCTTGATGTACATGTGAAAGATCATGGATATAAAGAGATCTTTCCGCCATTTCTGGTTAACCGGCAAAGTATGAGAGGAACCGGTCAGATACCTAAACTCGAAGAAGATATGTACAGATTAAGCGAAGAGGATATGTTTTTGATACCTACCGCGGAAGTACCTGTAACTAATATCCATGCGAATGAAGTTTTAAAGGAAGCGGACTTACCGATATACTATACGGCATATACGGCTTGTTTCAGGAGAGAAGCTGGTTCTTACGGAAAAGACACTAAAGGACTCATCCGGGTGCACCAGTTCAATAAAGTTGAAATGGTAAAGTTCACGCAACCTGAAAACTCAATGAATGAACTGGAAACATTATTACTTAATGCGGAAGACATACTCAAACGGGTAGGGTTACCTTATAGGGTACTTGAACTATGTACGGGGGACTTAAGTTTTGCGGCACATAAATGTTATGACATAGAGCTATGGGCACCGGGTTCTGCTAGATGGCTTGAAGTTTCCAGCTGTTCGGTATTCTCGGATTTTCAAGCAAGACGCGCTAACATTAAATATAAACCATCGAACGGAGGAAAAGCGCAGTATCTGCATACACTCAATGGGTCAGGAGTAGCGCTTCCGAGATTGGTAATAGCCTTACTCGAAATATACCAGAACAAAGACGGATCTGTTAGCGTGCCGAAAGTATTACAGCCATATTTCGGATCGAAATTAATAAAACCTGCAACCTAAAAAAAGGTGTCAGGTTATAGGTGATAGGTGTCAGGATGAGCCTAAAACCTACAACCTAAAACCTAAAATCATGTTTACAAAGTTTTTCAGGACTATTATAGGATTATTGATCATACCTGTAGCCATAGGTACGGCCCAGGCCTTCGGAGCGGCAATTTCCACGATCAGCTTTCTTAACGGGGTGCTTCATATACTTGAAAGAGGGGTGCTTTTATATGTACTATTTCATATTATTGTTATGAGACCAGTATATATATATGTTCTTGCACACGAATTCGTACATGTTATTGCGACATGGATATGCGGAGGTAAAGTAGTTTCTTTTAGCGTCAAGCCATCCGGGGGAAACGTCGTTACTTCCAAGACCAATTTTTTTATAGAACTCAGCCCGTATTTTGTCCCGCTTTACACGATCATTATAGGCGGAATATTCGCGATTATGAGATCTATGGGGCAGGGTCCGGTATTCCAGTCGGAAATACTACTTTTCTTGATAGGCGCGTCTTTAGCGATGCATCTAGTAATGACTGCAGAAGCCCTGCGTATACAGCAGCCCGATATAATGAAGTCCGGCATAATGTTTTCTTACGCATTGATATTTATCCTTAATCTTGTTGTCGTTATTGCCGTGTTTTCAATTATTTTTGCGGATATAAAATTTGCTGAGTTTGTTAGGCAGGCGTATAATTATTCTGCGCACATATATAGACTTGTATATGCGAAGATATTGTATTTGTATGCTCATTATGTTAAGGGATAATTTAAGAGAATATTGACCGGTGTTGGTGGTCAGAAAATCATATAGAGGGTATACCATGCTCAAACAGTCCTCGTCCTTTGGATTGCGGAACTGCGCGTGATATACCATCTATATGTTTTTCTGGTATTAGACGGGAATAAATATATGCTGGTCGATGGAGGGGACTATTCTTTGAGTGTGCTCCAGCCTTCGGCTGTTGCTGTTGAAGCTTGAATTTATGTACTTCTCAAGTAGAGAAAAATGTGTTAGAATTACGTCATTCTAGGCGGCGATCTTGACACCGAGCCGCAGGCGAAAGCGGACGGAAAACCGTTGAAATCCTAGTGAAAGACCGGATATAAGAGTTTTATATAGAGATAGATGTTGCGGAGGAGGAGTGGCAGAGCGGTTGAATGCGGCGGTCTTGAAAACCGTTGACCTGAAAGGGTTCTGGGGTTCGAATCCCTACTCCTCCGCCAGTAAAAACCAAAGCGGGAAGAGAATAAACTCTCTTCCCGCTTTTTATTTTTCCTGTCTCTTTCAGCGATGCTGAAAGAGTGATATTCACTCGACGCACAAACTTTGGAATAAATTCCAAGTTTGTTTATCTCGCTCATATCTTGTGTAGGCTTGGGGCCCCCGTAGCATGTTTCGCTGTGCAAAACAACGGGTGTCCCTACTCTTTCTTGGATTGGCAGCCTGTGGCTGCCCCTTGCTTGTCATCTATAACAAAGCATGTCATCCGAGCGGAGTGTCCGAAGGACACGGAGTCGAGGGATCTTTTTTCACCCTCCTGAACCGGGTTAAGCCTATGAGCCGCAAGGCGAATAGTGACCAACCCGGTTCACTAATTATCAGTAAACCTTGTAAAATAAGCTAGTTAGCGATAGAATACCTAGGCGTATCTCTTTATGACATACCCATGTTTTAGTTGTAAATATAGATGTTTAAAGTAATTAAGTAAAGCGTCCTTAGGTTCAAGTACCTAGTGCACCACCATAATCTGCTATAATAGCAGAAGACGGTTTGTATAAATTCTTAAGAATGAAAGAGATATGAAACAAATATTTAATTCCTAATGGATAAATCGGGGGCAGATCCTTATTTGTGGCCCTCTCACTCCGAACTGCTGACCTTTCGCGCTCTAATCTCTAGCTTCTAGTTGCTCCTCGGGTTCCTTTTCCGTTTCACTTCTAGCTCTCCATTCTCTCATAAATGAGCGCCGAGGACGTAATGTCCGAGGTGTGTCGAAACGTCCCCAATTAATTATTCTTGACAGAATAACTTTGATTGGTATAATTGAATCTGAAATTCAATTTCAAAAAGAGGGGAAATGAAAAAAGATAAAGTGATGGACCTTTTTGTAGGGTATTTACGAGAAAAGGTTCTACAAATAACTAAACAGAGAGAGGAGATCTTTAGGTGCTTTCTGTCTACTGACACACATTTGAGTGTAGAGGAACTATACTCTCTAGTAAGAAAGAAAGACCCTAAGGTAGGACAGACAACAGTATTTAGAACTTTGAAACTTTTGTGTGAAGCAGATATTGCTAAAGAGGTAGATTTTGGCGGTAGGGTTAAAAGATACGAAGTTAAATACGGACATAAACATCATGACCACTTGGTATGCACTAAATGCGGGGAGTTTATTGAAGCGGTGGATGAGAGAATAGAGGAACTTCAGGATAAGTTATGCAAGAAATTTGGATTTATACCATTTTAAGTTGACTAGTATAGATTATATGCTATAATTGTATTAACGAGGAGGTACAATTATGGCGCAAAAAAGTTTAGTAATTAAGAGTCATTTACCAGCAGGCGAGGTGCATAAACGATACACTCAATGCACGAGTTCTATTGAAAAAACTCATTGGCAAATCATTTGGTTGTTATCCCGAAAAGACAATCCGTTTAAAGCCGATGAAGTTGCGAAGATGATTGGATGTACTCCTGATTGGGTTAGAAAATTAGCATGTCGTTACAACGCCGAAGGTCCCCTTGGATTGAGAGATAAGCGTTCGGAAAATGGCAACGATCCATTGCTTAAGAAAAATCAATGCAGGAAACTAGAAAAAGCCTTAGCTACGGCTCCAGTTGATGGTGGACTGTGGAATTGCAAGAAAGTCTCCGAATGGATCGGAGCTGAAATCGGATGTAAAGTAAGTGTTGTAACCGGCTGGAATTATTTAAGATCGTTAGGGTATTCCGTGCAGGTGCCAAGACCACGTCATAAGAATGCAGCTACTCCTGAAGAACAAGCCGCCTTTAAAAAAAACTCCGCAAAGACGCTATAATCCTACAAAACAAGCATCCCGATAAAGTTGTAGAGATATGGGCTGAAGATGAGGGTCGAGTAGGACTTTGTCCTATACAGCGACGGCTTTGGGCAAAACGTGGAGTTCGTCCGATAGCTTATCATCTACGCAAATATAAGTGGACATACATATATGCGTTTGTGCACCCCCAAACAGGACATAGCTATTGGCTCCTTTTGCCTACGGTTAGCTTAGAAATAATGAAAATTGCGCTGAATTATTTTGCAAAAGCAATGAACCCCAGGAAAAATAAAATAATTATACTGTTAGTAGATCGAGCCGGGTTCCACAAAATGCGAGAAGAAGATATTCCGGAAGGGATAGTTCTATATAAACTGCCGGCATATTCACCAGAGTTACAACCAGCCGAACCGTTGTGGCCGTTACTGAAAGAACCTATTGCGAATAAATATTTTAATAACATAGAAGAATTGGAAGATGTTCTAGTAAAGCGATGTAATTGGCTGAGAAAAAATACAGATGTGGTGCGAGGAGCTTCTGGATTTAAGTGGATTTTTTGTGCCTCATAACTATACTAATCAGATTAAAATGGTATAATATGAAATATCTTGAGGAATTCAGGTCTGATGAGAGTGCTGCTCGTCAGGAGAAACTTGGGATATGGACCTATCGTTAGAAGGTAATATCATACACAAATTAGCCCCTCATTTTTCATTCGAAAATGGTTGTTAAAAATTAAAAAGTTATATGCATTGCGGTTGATTAAGAAATTAAAAAGTGCTAAAATGATATCACTTAATGTACAAAAAGCTAGAAAGTATATATAGTTACTTTTTGCGCTCTAATGTTAGTTTAATAAACGATAAGAAACACATTTTCGTAAATAACGGGGGGTAAGAATGACCAACAAACAATTCGTAAGACTGACAAGCCTTTTACTTCTATTCATTTTCTCGATCACTACCTGTAATCCGGTTTTTGCCGATTCGGCTGCCGTCAGATCCGTTCAAAACAATAATGAATTTCTTTCGCCCGTTATGCGGGCGGCGTTCGTTGTCAATCTTATCATAGTCCCCGAAATGAAAGACGAACTTTCAGCCTGGGTTGATGTTTCGGATGGTTCAGGGGAGGATATGCTCAAGCGTTCCACTGAGCTTATAACGGGGCAATGGATAAGCGATATAAAGACACATCTTGAAGAGGAACACGGCGCGGAGCTGGCCGCGAAAAAATGGGGAGAGGTCGTCAGGGATGACGATCTATGGAGCACTCTGCTCAGTATTTATCTTGGTAAATACAAAAAAGGGGTCGTGCTGCGGGATAAGGTCAGGGCAGAGATAATCGATGTGTTCACCAAGGCGCGCGAGAAAGAATCATCAACGCGTTCACCGGGCAGCCAGCATGTCAGATACGCGTCTTTCGCGGACCTTACAGAAAAAGAGCATGACGCTCTAAATAATGCCATAAGGGACACCATTATTACACGGGCGTATTATTACAAAGATTTTGGTGACGGGACTTTCGTTGTTCTTGATGATGATGAATTTGAAAAGAACCTTAAAAAATACGAAGCACCGATCGATATACTTTGTCATCCGGGGACAGCGGGAAATCTCGAGAAATTTGCAAAGGGTAAAATCGACGAGAGGTCTGTCCTGCCATTTTACTATATTAGAAAATCCACTTACGATATTATGACAGAAGAAGAGAGACTTGTCTTCGCCAGCCACGAGCAGAAACATATCGATATAGCTTCCGGGAAGATATCTAAGGCGGAAATACCCGCTGCAATGAGAGAAGAGGATTGGGTCAACGCTCAGCCCGGATGCAATGTAAGGCCCATTTTGGCAAGATTGAGCTATCTTTCCCATATACCGCAGACGAGATATTTGGCGCTCGCAGCTAGGAAACGTACACAGCGACCGCATAAGGTAGCGATAACGTCATTGAACAGATTAGCTGGCCAGTTCCTATTGAGGAATATAATAGACGAGCGTAATCCAAATCTTGAGATAGCAGTAATAGTAGGCAGTGATTCTGAGGAACTTGATCAGCAGATAGCGTACGTAGAGGCATTAGCGGCGCTTTTAAAGCATGAGAGTACGCGTAAAGGCTGGAAAGGAGTGGCAACTGGATATTCCGTTGATGGAGACAAAGTATATTTAACGATAACAGATACGAGATATGGTAAAGAATATCAGATAAGAGTTATCCCGAAAAAGATAAAGGCGACGGAGGAATACCCATGGGAAGAGATGAGAATAGATATAGTCGCGGAGACGAGCGGAGAATTGGACAGGGAGAAGTCCGCGAGTTATCATCTTACAGCGGGAGCTAAACATGTTATCTTGAGCAAACCCGCCTCTACTAAAACCAGCAGTGATGATGAGAAGCCAGGCAATGAGTTCGTAACAGTAGTTAACGGAGTGAATGAAGAAGTAGTATCACATGAGAACACACTTTTTTCGGGAGGGAGCGCAGCGACAAATGCGGTCTCACCGGTGATCAAGGCATTATCGAAGTTCGGTATAGGAGGAGTGAATATAAAACTTGTACGTGCGATGTCGGATAAGATGACAACTACGGATACGATAATAGATACACTTGAAGGCAAACCCGTAGTGAGCAAATCGGTGCTGTCGAACATAATCATAGCCAATACATATGCTCAGGAAGAGCTTGGTATAGTATTCCCTGAACTAAAAGGCAAGATAATGGCGGATGCAATTCTTTCGCCGACACAGGAAGGATCTATAGCGACCCTGGAATTCAAATTCGAGGAAAGCGATCTTACCCCTGAGATAATCAAGAAAGCTTTGAAGGCCGCTGAGATAGGCGAGCTTAACGGTATACTCAAGAACGTTGAGAGGATAGACGCGTCCAACAGGGTGCTTGGAGAGACTACGGCAGCGGTGGTATCTGAACATACAATAACGACCATGAAACTTCCAGGCGGCGGGACGCTGGTACAGCTTAGAGTATTATATGACCAGGAGACGGGTCATGTTAAACAGATGACAAGAGTAATGGAAGAGATCGCGGTAGAGAGCGAAGTAAAAACGAGAAAGAAAGCCGTAGCGGCAAAAGATGACGACCGCAAAGTATTAACGGCTACAAAGAAAGTCACGGAACTTGCATCGGCAAAGACGAAAGCCAATCCCGCAAAAGGTGTTGTACCTCAGAGGCAGCTTAAACTTGCTGTGAACGGAGGCGGACGTATGGTGACGACGCTTTTAAGGAGACTTGAAGGAGATATCAGGTTCAATGTAGCGGCGATAGCTTATATATCAGGAAAGGACGTGGAAAAAGATAAAGCTAAAGTGGCGGACCTTGTAGGCAGACTTAAAGAAGATTCGGCGCATAGGAAATGGGACGCCGCGATCTCGCAGAGATATGATGAAGATAAGGATATACATTACATCCTTATAAACGGGAAACGCATAGACATAGTAGCGAGAGCGAACGATGCCGAAAGTATAAAGGACCTTCCGTGGGATGAATACGGTATAGATATAGCGATAGACGCGACGGACAAGTTCAAATCCAAAGGAGAGATAGCGAAACATGTTGATGCGGGCGCGAAACTCGCGATGAAAACTGCTCCGTTCAGCGATAAAGAAGGAGTTGAAGATATAACGTTCGTAAAAGGAGTTAACAGCGATAAATTTGATGTTAAGACGATGAATACCGTATCGGGCGCGTCATGTACGACGAATTGTGTAGCGCCTGCGGATAAAGTTATAAATGACGGTCTTGGTATAATAGCGGGTATGTTCGATACTATACATGCGGTAACAGGATCACAGCCGGCAGTGGACGCCAGCGCGGGTAAGGCTGAAAGAGGCGTATCGGTATTGGGTAAGAGCATACTTACTACCACGGGCGCGGCAAAAGCGGTATTTTTTGCTATACCGGAGCTGAAAGGAAAACTAAAAGGCGCCGCGATACGAGTTCAGACAATAGACGCGTCCATGGTGACATCTACGTTCGTTGTGAGAGAGGAAGTCACTCCGGATGAACTTAACGATATGCTGCTTAAGTCATCGCGTAACGAACTTGCCGGAACGATGAAAGTGGTTGATCATATAAACGGATCTACGGAGATGATAGGAGAGAGAGTAACATGCGTGATAGACGCGAGCCGGACGAAAGTCGTCCCTCAAGCTGATGGAACGAGTATGATATCGGTGACGATGTGGTATGACAATGAGATGGGTTATATAGACCAGTTCATGGAACTTGCCGCGGAATTCGGTGATAAAGTGCAGAGAATAGAAGAACCTAAAAAACAGCCGTTAAAAAAGATATTGACCATAGATGACCGCGCGGAAGATTGGGAAAAGGAAGGATTGAGGTCGGCTATGGTAGGAGTGGACTGGAACTGTCCTATACAGAAAGGCGACGTAAGCAACGATTCACGTATAAGAGGGGCTATTCCTACGATCAAGAAGATAGTAGACGACACTTCGGTTAATAATATTTTTGTATTATCACATCTTGGACGGCCATCCGGAAAAGGTTTTGAAGAGGAATTCTCCATGGGACCTGTTGTTGAGAAGGCACGGGAAATTTTTATAGAAGAAGGTATTGATGCTAAGGTTGTTCTTCTTCCGTACGATCTGGATAAAGTCCGAGATGTTATAGACAGAACGAGGGAAGACAATCCGGACGGAAAAATAATATTTGTTTTTGAAAATGTCCGTTTTTATCCTCAGGAAAAGTCAAAGGATCCTTCTATGAGACTGCCGCATGAAGAAAAAATGTTGAAAGTTACCGGAGCAGAAGTCTATGTGGGAGAAGCCTTTGATAAGGCTCATAGAGGAAGTCAGGCTTCAATGGAGATCGTGAAGTTCTTTGATCGAGGTGATAGAGCTGCCGGTCTTTCCTTAGAGAAAGAGATGGATAAGATATTGCGTTTTGAGGAGAAGGTCACAGGCAGGATAGTCGCGGTCTTTGGAGGCGCAAAATTCGATAAGTTCAAGACCATAGGTATGCTTGCGGAAAAAGTGGCGGCTTCAAACGGGACCATTATAATAACAGGTGCCCTGGCCAGTGCCTATATTGTCTTCGATAGAACTACTGATATGGGAAATTCTAAACTTCCCGAAAGTGAGAAAGAATGGAAAAGCGTTAAGGAGGGAATAGAGGCGATCAAAAGGTCAGGGGTAGAAGTTATGATCCCCGAAGATTTTGTATGGCATAAAGACGCTCAGATAGATACAGGTGAGAATACTAACAGGTTGATCAGAGAGAAGATAGCATCGTTAAGTTCCGGTGACGGGATTATAATCAACGGAGGAACGGGCGTTTTTGATGATCCCGACCTTGACGGTACAGCAGGGACCGAAAATCTTGTCTCCGCGGCCAGTGAAGCGGCGGATAGAGGAGTAATAGTCTTTGCCGCGGGTGCTGATATGAACAATGCTGTTGATATTACAGAGAAGGACATCGGAAAGTCCGTAAGTGATAAGATAATACGTTCGACAGGAGGAGGCGCGCTTCTCACGGCGCTGGCAAAAGGTGTTATGGAACTTTCTCCTATAGCTGCGCTGTTGCAGGAAAAAGGAACAGTTGATGTCGAGGATTCCCATATACCTCTGACGATCTATCGGGAACCTATAGCGGAACAGCGTACACAGCGACCGCATAAGGTAGCGATAACGTCATTGAACAGATTAGCTGGCCAGTTCCTATTGAGGAATATAATAGACGAGCGTAATCCAAATCTT
>Ga0208904_1000958_pt1 | contig 21166 bp, 28 predicted proteins | sample AntAceMetag02UKB_FD_184774 | JGI IMG/M metagenome (GOLD analysis project Ga0208904, IMG submission 184774) | Saline lake microbial communities from Ace Lake, Antarctica - Antarctic Ace Lake Metagenome 02UKB (SPAdes) (version 2) | ecosystem: Environmental > Aquatic > Non-marine Saline and...
GGTATATTATTTTATGCAATAAATTTAAATCAACAGGAAAAGTCAAAGCAAAATCAATTATTAAAGATAGATTTAATATAAAGCAAAAAGAATTTTCAAAAGATGGAGACTTAATATGATAACAAAAAAAGATTTAATCTTAACAGAAGATACAACTTTTAATGAAAGTATAAAAGTAAGGGGAAATATCAAAGGAGATTATAATTTGAAAGTTTTAGGGAATATTGATTGTGGGAATATTGATTGTGGGAATATTGATTGTAGGAATATTGATTGTGGGAATATTTATTGTAGGAATATTTATTGTAGGAATATTTATTGTTTGAATATTGATTGTAGGAATATTGATTGTGGGTATATTGATTGTGGGAATATTGATTGTGGGTATATTATTTTATGCAATAAATTTAAATCAACAGGAAAAGTCAAAGCAAAATCAATTATTAAAGATAGATTTAATATAAAGCAAAAAGAATTTTCAAAAGATGGAGACTTAAAATGACACTATATGAAAAAGGATTTAGTTACCATTTAGATGAAAAGAATTTAGTTTTTACAGAAGATGATGTTAGAATTAAATTAGTAACTGCTAAAGAAAGAATAAAAGATGACATAGAATCTAAACTATGGGAAAGTGAGGAATTGAAAAAAGAGTATATGTTTATGAAGTTTGTGGAAAACGTGGTTGATAAAATATTTAAAGAAGAATTTGGAAAGGAATTACTTAAAATAGGGGAAAAAATGAAAGAAGAAAAACCAAAAATAAAAAGAGATAAGAAATGTATCTTTTGGAAAGATGGAAAATGTAATTCAGATTATGCTAGAGGATTAAGATGTGGGGGCTATGCTATTATTCCTAAAGATTGTCCATATAATAAAGGAGATGAGACGCATTAGAAATATATTCAATGTCCTCATTGTGGGGAACAACAATTGATAGGAGATTAAAAATGAAAACAATTTACGGAATATTAATTGGAATCTTCCTTGGTTGGATAGTTAGAGGGCTTATGGATTTATTTATTAAGAAGAAACAGAAAGAAAATCTTTAAATAGTAGTAGTCCTTCTATTTTCTATGAGAAAAGAAGGGAGTAAAGGAAAAAAAGGGAATCTTGGAAAGTGTCCTAAATGTAATTATAAACAAAGAATTAAAACTTCTCTATTAAATGTATGTTGTTCTAATTGCTCAAGAAAATCTCCTAGGAGGAAGTGGTTCGGATGAATAAGAAAATATTAATGGTGTTAATGATTTCTCTAGTTATCTTTAGCCTTGCGGGAGTGAGTGCAGAATTAATTACTTTTGATAATGTTAAAAGTTATGATCTTAAAACAAAAACCGTAACTATTAAAAATTTATTTGGATTAGGTACAACTTATGCAGATGTAAAATTGGATACTCCACAAATTTATGAGGTTGGTGTTGGATATACAAAAGTTGCACAATTTACAATTAACTCTTATGAGGATTATTCAGAGTTTATTGGAAATTTGGAATTTTATGATTTAAATAATAATAATAAAGATATAGAAAAACAAATTGATATTAAATATTTAACATTAGAGAAAGTTGTTGTTAATGATTTGGGAGATTGTATAAATCCAAAAGAATATTTGCAAGAATGTGAAAGAGAAATTATTGGATCTCATTTGGAAAATAAGGAAATTTGGAATGATTTTGATGGGCAAGTAAGAAAAGATGGAATAATTACTATTGGGCTTTTTACTATTACTACTTTTGGGGAAAGGATAGAATGGATACCAAAATTAGCAGGAGTTAAAGTTCCTGAATGGGCAACTTATGTTGCTACAATAACAACTGATGCAGGTTGGAGTGATGATTCTGATGGGAGATGTAAAGGAACAAGAATACACACAAATAATTATAATTTATATTTTCATAATTTTACAAAATCTGCAAGTTTTAGTGGAACACAAGCATATATTTTATGGGCAAATACCACAACATTTGCCACAGTCACTTTTTCAGGAGATGTTGCAGATTTTGATGAGATTATTTTATTACCAAATTCAGATTATTTTTTAACAATGGATGGTGGTGCAAATAGTAAATATAAATCAACAGCAACACCAATAAGTATCACAGATGCACAAGTAACAGGATATGTTACGGCATGTCCATCCACTTTTGGTACAGGAACTGTTTTTGGTGTAATTAATGTTGGAATAGGAAATGAATCATTATATTCTCCGGCACCAACAATAACTTTAAATGCACCTGCAAATGATACAACTCAAAAAACAAATTCAGTTTTATTCAATGTTACAATAAGTGATTTAGATCCTGACAATGTAACTCTCTATTTGGATGGAGTTGTTAATGAAACAAACTCAACAGGAATACAGGGAGATTATTTATTTACAAAGATCCTTACAGATGGAGATCATGATTGGTTAATTGAAAGTTGTGCAGTTGGAGTTTGTGGAAACTCATCATCATGGGAGATTACAATCGATACAACTCCTTTTATAGAATGGCTAACACCTCCAACTCTCCCAAATTATGCAAACATAACTCAAGAATATATTCCAATGAAAGTTAATGTCTCGACGCCATACTACAAGAATAATTCCTTTGATATTTACAATGTGAATGGAACTTCTTTCCATCAAGATTATACAGATCAAACTTTTGATATTAATTTCACAGACTTGCCGGACTCTCACTATCATTATAACGCCACGATTTGCACAACTACGGATCAGTGCAATTCAACAGAGACTAGACATATTAACCATGATGTAACTCCTCCAGAAATTTTTATTGATAGTCCAATAGGGGAATCGAACTATCTTTATGTAGGGCAGTTGTTAGAGTTAAATTTCACAGCAATAGACGAACTAGCTAATGTCTCTGAGTGTTGGACTAATTACAATGGAACTAATAATTCTATTGCTTGCACAAACGGAACTTTAGTTAGCGTGCCTATTGCTCAAGAATACGGAAGGACTTCTGCAAATGTTTATTCTAATGATACCTTCGGGAATGAAGGTTCTAATTCTACTTCATGGACTTACAAGATTCTAGAAATAGATAAAGAATTTAATAATGAAACAACAGAAGGAGCTTATGAGCAATTCACTCTTAATTTAAACGAAGGAGGCTCTGCAATGGTTCAAAGTGTGATCCTTCATTATAACGGACAAACAGACACTTCTTCTTTATTCTCTTCTGGAAGTAATGTTACCGCAGTTTCAGAATTATTAATTGATGGAGTTAGTGCAGACACTAACAAGACTTTTTATTTCACAATAACTTTAACAGACTCAACAACCTTTAACACTACTAGCGCAGTTCAGTTAGTTCATGATATTACTATAGACGATTGCAGCGCTAACCCTTATCCTCTTCTTTATTTATATTTGAAAGATGAAGAGGCTAGAACTCTTTTAAGTGGAACTATAGAAACTAATGTTGAGATTTTAAACAACTTTAATTTTGCTCAAGTCTTAAATATTTCTCAACAAGAAACAGGAGTTAGTTATGTTGATCTTTGTTCGAATGTTCTTCTAAATGAAACAGCCTTTTTAATTAATGCAGAGATAAGATATAATTCAGAAAACCATTCTGCAGAGTTTTATCATATTCAAAAAGCAGCACTAACAAACTATCCAGTTAATCTTTCTTTGTTTGATTTGAAAACAGAAGATACAACAATCTTTAAAGTTCTTTATAGGAATCAAGATTTAATAGGAGTAGAAGGAGCAGTTCTTCAACTTCAAAGAAAATATATTTCAGATGGAATTTATGAAGTCGTTGAAGCTCCACTAACTTCTAGCGATTCAAGCGGGATTCTTCACATTGATACGAACACAAACAAATATCAAATAACCGTAGTTAAGGAAGGAGAAGTTTTAGGTTTATTCCAGAACTTAGTCTTTATTTGTGAGAGCGAATTAACCGGAGAATGCACTTTAAATTTATATGATAAATTGATTCCTCCAAATATTGTTCCTCTTATAGATTTACAAGACTTCTCTTCTGCAGTTGAGACTTCAATAGACGATCAAACAATAACTTTAACTTATGTTGTGCCTAGTGGAACTGCAACATCGATTCAAGTTTTAGCAGTTCAAAAAGATACGATCTTAGGAGACTCTGTTATTTGTAATCAAACGGTGATCTCTTCTGCGGGTTCTATTGAATGCGCTTATGCAACTACAATTCAAGATTCTAAAATAACTTATAAGGTTTTCAAGAGTGGAGAATTAATTGCAGAAAAAGGTTATGTTGTTCAAGAAGATTTAAGGGATGATTGGGGAGGAGCTAATTATATTTTATTGGTTGTTCTTATGTTGTCTCTAGTTTTCATGGCCTTATCTAGTCCGGAGTGGGTTGTTATCAATGCGGTAATAGTAGTTCTACTAGGAGGAGGATTATGGTTAATTAGAGGAATTGGATTTGTAGAAGGCTTAGGTTCTTTAATGTGGTTGATAGTTGGAGCAATAATCCTAATAAGTAAATTAGCAAAGCAGGAGGATTTCTAAATGGCAGATCAAAACATTAAAGACTTCACGGTTAATTGGGTCTTGTTTGGATTATTAGTTTTCTGCCTATTAGCTTTCGCCGTTTCTTTTGTTGCAAATAATAATCCAGATTCTTTAGGAGATACTCAAGGAACATTCGAAACGACTTCTGCAGCATTACAAGATTCTTTATTAGAAGTAGAAGATGACACAAACTCCCAAATAAATATCTCTGCAGACTTACAGAGCGAAGAAAGTCAGTTAGGAACTAGGGCTGCAGCCTCCACTTCTTACGGATTAATGGGAACTGGAACTGGGTTCTGGAAAAAGATAAAGGGATTAATTGTTCTTGTATTCTCGGGATTAATAGGTCAAATAATAGTAGGAGTCCTAGGCGGATTAATTGGAATTGCAGCTCTCTATTACATAATTAAATTAATAAGGAGCTTGTTCTAAGATGGATTATTATCAAACAATAGGCGATCTAACGAGTGAATCAGTAGGCTCTTTTCTAGCATTCTTCCAGGCAATAGCTTTAGCCGTTCCAATGTTCTTTCCTTTAGCAATTTTCTTATTCTGGATATTAGGAGCTGCGTCTTCTTACTTCGTTATACTCAAGACTACCGGAAAGAAAAGGTTCTTCCATGTGATTACTTCTATGAGTTTTGTTATGTTCTTAGTCTCGCTGTTCCTGGCCGGAATGAATACTGCAAGCGTTACAATAATGAGCGGATATTGGGTTGCATTCTATATTGTAGCAACGGCCTTATCTTGGTATGGCCTAAGCCAGTATAAATAAGTAGCCTCAAGATACTAGCCTTTATATAATATAAAATTTATAAAATAATATGGTGAATAAATTCTTGTTTCAAGATAGAGTCTATAAGGGAGGAACGATATTAAAAAATATTAATTTTTAAGATGGATAATGGAAAAGATATGTTTAAGGCTGTTGGAACGGTTTTTGGTGTTGCACTATTAATCACTTTCGTAGCTTTAGTTATCCAGACTATTCTTAATCTAGACGCCTTTTCTGCTGTCACAATAATTAATACAACTTTACTAACTAATGCTATTGGAGCATTCCTAACCGGTCTATGGGCTTTCTTCGGACTTGCGGGAACAATCATTTCGATTGTTTGGGTAGTTGGTTATATTAAAAACTTGTTTGACAAGAAAACTGGTCTAGGAGCAATTACTGCGTAATTCCTTTTAAGATAGTTTGATATAATTCAAAACTGGAGAACGGTAAATCTCTGCAACTCAAACCGCAAGCACAACGGAAAACCTTCGTTGGGGAGGTGTAAATCCTCCAACTTTTTTATCGGAACATTTATAAGTTATAAAATTATAAATAATATATGGTAAAAGAGGAAACAGGATATTTAGAATATTCAGCGTCAAAAACTTATTCTATTAAAATTAAAAATATTATGAAGATTGATAAAGTCTCGAAAGAAAATAAGATTGATAAATCTAAAGCTGTAAATAAAATAATCGAGGCTTATAACTAATGGAAGAAATAAAATTAGGAGATTCAGTTAAAGATAAAGTAACTGGATTAAAAGGAATTGCAACTTCTAAAACAATATTTTTAAATGGATGTGTTCAAATAGAAGTTACTCCAAAAATGAAACACGGAGAAACAACTGCAGAAAAATTATTTGGAATAGGAATTGATCTACAACAATTAAAGAAATTAGGGAATGGTTTAAACACTCCAACAAAAAAAGTTATTAAAAGCAATACTGGCGGAAGAATGAGACAAGTAGCAAGGAGAGCTTACTAATGGCAAATGCAGCTCTGAAAGGTTTAGGTGATATGTTAGGAAATGGTCTCGGAGTTCTAGGGAGATATTGGTGGGTAATTGCAATAATTCTAGGACTTGTTTGTGTTGTAGCGCTTATTTGGTTCTTGCAAAAAGTTAAGAAAAAGAAAGTTCAATGGACTCACACTTTCAAAGTTAGAAGAGTTATGCAAAATCAGAGCATGAGCGATATAAGTATTATTAGAGCAAGAAGATTTCCTTTAGAAAAGGGAGTTGCAATGTTTGAATTAGAGAAACCGATTCTAGGATGTTATTTATCTCCTCAGCCTGGAGAATATACAGAACTTAACACTTTCTCAATTATTTTAGATTCAAATAATAGAATCTGGAATGATACAGGAACTAAATTTAATAAAGATAAACAAAGCATAGAAGTCTCTGCTGTTCATGCCGGAATAGATGTTGAATTTCAAGCAATGAAAGAGAAATGGCAACAGGCGCATAAAGTCCAGAAAAGAATTAGTGCTTTAGATTTAATAAAAGCAGGATTAATAGTTTTATGGATTGTTGCAATAGTATTAATTTCTATTGTGGCTATTCAGCAATGGGGAGATTATCAAACGGCGAAAGCTACAATGGTAACTCAAGAGGCCTTAGCAATGCAGCACATAAACGAGGCTGTTCAAACGATAGAAAAGGTTGTCAATACTCAACAACTGCAAATAATTCCTATGCTAAAAGCCTTGTATGGAGATGATAACATCATCAACGAAATAAATAAATATAGGCCAATAGCAAATGAAACTCAAACTTAAAGAATTCTTCAAGAAGAAAAAAGATGAGAGAAAAGAAAAACTTTTAAAGAATTATGAAGAAAGAAAAATTCTAAAAATTGGAGGAGAGATTAATAAAAATGGGAAGTGATTTCTGGAAAAACTTAGAGAAGAAGGCCGCTAAAGGTTATAACAAAGCAACAACTCCTAGAGATGAAGTTAGTAATAGTCGAATAAAAAGGCAAGATAAAATTAAAGAAGATATTGAAGTTGATTCTTTAATTAAGGATAAAAAGAAAGGTGAAAATGAAGAACTTCTTGGAGAAGATTCTTTTGATCCTTATTATGGAGGAGAAGATGACAACTATAATTTATATCCCGCTCAAAAGCCAGAGAGTTTTCATTTCTTTATTCTAGAAAATCAATATCAAGATTTAGAGAGATTAGTTAGGGGAGTTAAGGATGTTTGGGATAAAACTAATCAGAAATGGGTAATTAAGAAGAAAGATAGACATTGTTTTACAGACGAAGAGAGCGAAGAGATTGTTCGAACTGCGCAGTCTCATTTATCTAGTGATATTAAACTAGCAACTTTTAGCAGAGACGAATATCCTATAATTATGAATTTAATTCATCAACAAGTTTGGATTTTATTTAAAGAGATCATGGATTATAGATTCGGAAGATTCGGAAATGTTACAAAACAATTAATGATGAAACAGCAAGCAGTTAATATTTTTAATGTTCTTATGATGAGAATTAAGGCTAATTATTCTAGAGCTGTTGAAGGAAGAGAAAATAAAGAAACCCACAATTCAGTTAAAGGGCAAGAGAGTCTTCAACAAACGGAGAGGAAAGATTATAGCCGAAATTATACTTAAAAATGGAAAGAGAAAATGGTGAGATTAGAGTTTTTAATCCAGATAAAGATGTTGCGAGAGAAGTAACCCTAAATATTTTAGTTAGGCATAGAGACGCAACCCAACAAGCCAGAGAAGGAATTGTTCCCGGGATTCCAGAAGAAAGAGATGAAGTTAAAAAAATAAATAGAGTTAAAGGACTCTACAAAATGATTTCTGCACAAAGAGAGATGATTAATATTTCTAGGCCAATTGTGAAACATAATTGTTTTCTTAAATTTAATAAGAAGAATCAATCAGAAGAAGAAGGAAAAGAAAAAAAGAAATTTGAAGAAGAAGAAAATGACTATTCTAAATTGATATTAATAAAAGAAATTTTAAGATATGCAGAGTTAGATATGATCCAGGCAGAACAAACTCCATCTTCTAAAGATGATTATTTAATAGAAAAAGATTCAGCCAAAGGAAAAACTTTTGTTTTAACAGATAAATATTTTGATATGATTAACGGATTGGAAGACACTTATGAAACTATAGATTTGATCATGCTCCAACATAAAATAATCTCTGCGGGGATGGATGAAGATGAAGTCAGAAGTTATAAAGAATTGGAAGGAGAGGCTATAAGGAGAGTTACAGAGGCATGAATCAAATAGTAGTTTGTTTTATTGTTGCTCTTTTATCTTTTGCAATAGGAAGATATTTTGATGAACTAAAGGATTTTATTGAGGCAATTAAGAAAAAATGAAAAAGCAGAGAACTAAAAGCGTTTTCCCTCATAGAGAATCAAAACAATTTAAAGAGTTCAAATGGAGTTTCAAAGCCTTTATTTTTGCATTACTATCTAGGTTAAGAATAGAAAAAGATGTCTTTGTTTTAGTTACTGGAGACACCGGCTCGGGAAAGTCTCACTTAACCGGGAATTTCTGTTTAAAATATTTAGCAAAAGAATTAAATTTTATAAAGAATGATGGAAGTCCAATATTTGAGAAGTCTAATTTTATAATTGATCCTGGGAAGTTTGCTGTTAAAATGATTACAGAAGAAGGAAGTGCTTTATGGATAGATGAGGGAAGGGATTCTGTTAATCGTCAGAAATGGTTTTCTGAAATTAACCAAACAATCGCAAGCAGAAAGAATAAAAATAGAAAAAGATTTAATATTTATTGGTTGTGTATGCCTTATGAAACAGAGATTGATCCAAAAGTTGCAAAACATTTAACTCTTTGGTTGTGGGTTAGAAGAGGAGTTGTTGAGGTTTATTGCAAATCCTCCGGGAAGAAGGGAGGAACTGGATTAGATATTCAAAAGATTCTAGAGAGAGAGGCTAGATGGTTAAAAGAAAACCCTAAAGCAAACTTCGTTCTCCCATATATTCATCCAGAATTCTTAGGGAGAATATTTTTCAAACCATTAACAGAAGGATATAGAAAAGAGTATGAAAAATTAGTTGATGAAAATAAAGCAGTCGGAGAATTGTCTGAGGAAGAAAAACTAGAGTATGGAATTATTGAGAAAATGACTCCAGAAGGAATAATCAATAAATCGATTGATGATATTAAGAGCGGGAGCATGACAAATAAAAGAGACCTTTGGAATCACCTTAAAGAAGAAACAGAACTTCCAGATGATAAATTGCAAAAGCAGCTCAATTTCTATTTAAAATTGGAAGGTTATCCAACTTTTAACAAATTATTCGAGAAAAAGAAGAAAGAAAACATAAAAGACTTATTCTAGTGTATTTCTCCGTCGATAAAGTTAATAGAGCCATTCTGAGAGACTTTTATTCATAAGTTGAATAATCCCTTGAGGGATTTAAAGAGAAATTGCTCCGGAAGGATTTGAACCTCCATCTCAGACTTATGAGGCCTGGATCATAACCGGATTAGACCACAGAGCATTTTATATTTCTTTAATGCCTTTCATGGATTTAAGTGTTTCTTTTTCTGAGACTTGGGAATAAATCATTGTTGTTTGAATTGATGAGTGTCCTAAAAGTTTTTGAATCTTTTCTAATGGAACTCCTTCTTCATAAAGATGTGTTGCCCGGGAATGCCGGAGAGAATGAACTTTGAATCTTCTTCCTAATGCAATAAAACAATTCTTGATAAGAACATTATATTTGAACCAATCATAAGCATAACGAATATATTCAACTCTCTTTTTAGATCGATCTATTGATTGAGACTTTTTAAGAAATGTGTCGAAGTCCTCAAAGCCAAATCTAAACAATCGAACTTCTGAATTAGGATTCTGCCTCTCGTCCAAAATATCTAATTTAACTGCATAATCATAAATGGCTTTCATAAGAGAATAAGGAATATTAACAAGTCTATCCTTTCCTCCCTTCCCTTCCTTTATTCTAAGAATTCCATCTCTTTCTCCGGGAGACTCGTTAAGCCAGACACTCCAATTAAATCTTCCAAAAGTTAAAGTTATTGCCTCACTAATTCTAAGGCCTGCTCCTGCAGAATAGATTATCCTAATCATTAAGTCATAAGGTTTAGGAGCAGAATCAATAATGATTTTAATCTCTTGCTTTGAAATGATTTCCGGAAGACCTCTTGGTTTGATCCTGGACTTTGGAATTCTAATCCTAAAGGCAATATCATTATCTAAACAATAGCTATTAATTAAAGAAAGTGCAGCCTTGTTTCTCCCAGAAGGATTCTTTCCTAAGATTTTATTGACTGCCTTTTGATCCAGGACTCGATTATTCTTTCTAATAAATTTAAGAGCATTCAAATATTCAACCTTTGTTCTATAAGATAACCTCCGGCCATTCATATACTCCGCTAGATCAATAAGCAGCTCATCTTTTAGTTCAATTTTAGACATAGAAAAAAGAAACATCCAAGACTTTTAAACCTTTCTACAAATGTATATTTGTGGAAATAGAGCCTAACTTCTGTCAAATGTCCTTAACTAATGCCTGTAATATAATATTTTATCTCTAACTATCCTCCTCACCGAATAACTTCCATGCTCAGAATTCCCTAAGGTTAGAATTATTCTCCTCACCGAATAACTTTATTATAAAGAAAGATTTAAATAGATTATTATTTTATAAATAACATGAAGAGCAAAACAAATAAACCTTATGATGGTTGGTTGGTTTCTAATAACTTTTGGAAAAGAGCTGCAGCAGTATATCTTTACGGATCAGTTATTCAGTCAATAATTTATGCGATTGTTTTCTTTATCTTTTTGGCCTGGGCTTTTGCTTAAAAGAATAGCTTTGCAATAAACCATTTATAGATTAAGAAGACCCCAACAATCAAGATAACAATTGTTATTAAATTAACAAGAATCTTTTTGAAAACATCAGAAATAAAACTTTTAAATCCCATAGTTTATTCTCCGCCAGAATTATTATTCATTCCAATTATATTATTAATGTCTAGATCAGAATTCTTATAATAAGGATTTCCGGTTATTGGAACGGATGAAACAATATTCTTATCACAAACACAGAAGACTTTATCGCTCCTCTCATAACCACAACTATCTTTAATCTCATGTTGAAGTTTATTATATTTGATTAATTGAGTGCAAGATATAACAATGAATATTAAAACTAATATCGCAATGAAAGGCTTAATCTTTTCTAAAAGTTTTATGTAATCCATAATATTTATAAAATAATAAAGTTTATAAAGATTGTGTTATTCGTATAATTATCTAGAGACATTGCAGACTCTCTAGTTAGGTTGGAAGTAGAAAATCCCTTAAGTTCCTATAGGCCTTTTTGGATTATTCCTTGCGGTTTTAAACCGACTGCAGCAGAAAACTTTTAGGAAGGGCGGACTTGTTCCGCCTTTCCCCCCATTCTAATAAAAAGAAATCTTTAAATAGTAGTAGTCCTTCTATTTTCTATGAGATTAATTAAAAACGAGGTTATTAAAAGATGAGTAAGATCGGAGATTTCATAAGAAAATTAGCAGCTAAAAAGAATTCTTCTAGTTCTGGAGGATTAGGAACTATCTTTCTTAAACCATCTGAGGCCACGCCATCAGTTCTTAAGTCGATAACTTCTTCGGGAAATACCGCAACAGTTGTTTCCGGATCAGTAAATAATATTCAATCTAAATCTTATGTTTCAAGTGGAAGTAGTGGAGGAAGTGGAGGAGGATATGTTCAAACAAGCACACCATCACAAACACAATATAACCAAGAAAGAGAAAGGCAAAGACAAGCAGAAAAACAAAGACAAGATAATTTAAAAAAAATTGCAGATGAGAAAAAGAGACAAGAAGAACTTAAAAAACAATCTACACAAAGAGCAGCAGAAAATAAAAAACTTCGAGACTTATCAACTAGAGCAAACATAGAAAAGAAAAATATTAAACAACAAGCATTATTTAAAAATTCAACAATTAAAGAACAATTAGCAATTCTAAAACAAACTCAAGCTCAAAAATCCGCAGGACTTTATATTCCTCCAACAGATAAATTCGGAAAAACTGAGGCCTTTTATGTTCAACAACAAGCAGAAAGAGATATAAGAAATCATGTTAGCAAAGTCACAGCAATACTTCAAAAGAATGTTAATGATGGAAGTATGTCTTTAGATCAAGCAAATAAAATTTTGAATCAAGAAGTGGATAGAAAATATAATCAAGTTGTGGCAGAAATAGATAGGAAATATCCTCCCGCAAAAACTAATTATAAACTAGATATTCCAGTTAGAGAAAGAAAAGAAAAATTCGTTGATAAGGTCATTGCTAAATTAGAAGTTCTTTCTGGAAAGAGGAGAATCAAGGCAGACAAAAAAGGCCAAGAATTAATAGCTAACAGGGTTGAATTTGAAAAACTTATGGGCTTAGTAAATCAAGGAACAATCTCCGATAAAGATTTAGCAAGAATTCAAGGGGTTAGCAGAAGAAGGATAGAATTAACTCTTTCTTCATTCGGAAACAAAGCAGTCTCTACCTTATCAGATACAGCTTTAGGATTAGCATTATTAACAAAAGTTCCGGGATTGGTTAAAACTCCAGAAGGAAGAGCAATTATTGCGGCAGAGGTTATTAAACTTCCGGCTAGTGTTAAATCAGAATTAAAGAAATTTGGAGTTCTTTATAGAACAAATCCAGAACAGGCAGGAGCTATAGTTGTCTCAGAGATTTTATTCATGAAGGGAGCAGGAGCAGTTTTCAAGAAGTTAGGAAAGGTTAGCAAAGTCACAATTAACAGAGTTAAGAATCTTAGTCCAACTTTATTAAAGATCGAAAGAGGATTAATTAAAATTAAGAAACCTCTCCCTTCCGGAGAGAAATTAACTTTAAAATTTGGAACGATTGCAGATGTTCAAGAAAGTGTAGCAGTTCAATTTAGAAGAGGAGGAAAACAATTAATCGCCGTAACTGCGCAAGCAGATAAAGTTATTAGAGGAATAAGAAGAAAAGCAATTATTAGAAAACCTTTTTCTTTTGATGAGGCAAAACTTAGCAAAGTCACAAGAGATTTATTAAAGAAGTTTGATAAAGCAAATATTAATCCTAGGGAAGTTATAACATTAAATAGACTTTTAAGAGAAGAAACAAAGAGATTAGGAGTTCAAACTAAAGGAGTTGATTTATTAGAGAGATCAATGTATTTCGACCCAGACAGAACTCTTAGAAAATCTAGATTGGCTGCAGGAGCAGAAAGAGTTCCAGAAGACGGAACACTATTCGACCTATTAACTGGAGAGGCCTCATTGTTTAAGAGAACTCCTAAGCCGGCTGTTTATGTTATTGAAGAATTCGCAGAGAAACTTCCTAAGACTAAAGAGTTCGCCTCAATAATTAGAAAGATTAAAGCAGCAGTTAAAATAGGAAAAGATCCTAATCTATCTAAAGCAGAATTAGCCAAATTAACTAGATGGCAAGTTACTCCTTCTGGAAAACTTAAAGGTATTGGATCAACAACTTATCAAGGAGGATTAGAAAGAGAAGTGACTATCGCTCCAGGAGAAGTTATCAAGAAAGTTAAGAAACTAGGAACTTTGAAAGTAGGAGATAAAAGAATTCCAATTTATGCTATTAAAATTATAAGAGGAAAGCAGAAAGTAAGTATCATAAAAAGAATAGAAAAAGTTAGTGATTCTATTTCTCAACTTAGAAAGAGAAAATCTAAATTAAAAACTCCTCAAGCTAAAAAGAATATTGAAAAGAAGATTCAAATTAAAATTAAAGAATTAGATAAAGTGAAAACAAAAACTGCAACTAAAGAAGTTAAAGAATTCTTGAGAGAATCTAGAAGAAGACCTTCCAAAAGAAAGAAAACTTATCCAGTTAGAAGAAAGGCTGCTGCTAGAGCCGTGACAAGAGCAAGAGCAAGAGCAAAACCCAGGGCAAGAGCAAGACCTAAGCCAAGATCAAGGCCTAGACCTAAACCTAGAAAGCCTACTCCTAGAAAACCAAGACCAAGAAAAACAACTCCTAGAAAGCCAACTCCAAGGAAACCAACTCCTAGAAAGCCAACTCCAAGGAAACCAACTCCTAGAAAGCCAACTCCAAGGAAACCAGTTCCAAGGAAACCAAGACCAACTATAAGGGCAGCTCCAAGAGGAGGAAAGAAAAAGCCTATAGTAAGACCTAGAAGAGGAAGAAAGAAAACTGCCTCTACTTCTAGAAGAAAAGTCAAAGGTTATAATGTTTATGTGAAATCAAGAAAGAAATATATTAAGGCAACTAGAAAACCTTTATCTAAAAAGAATGCACAAGATAGAAGAGCTTATGTTGTGGATCATTCAACTTCTGCAAGGGCAAAACTTAGACCAGTTGGAAGAAAGTATAAGAGCTTAGGGAAGATAAGACCTAAAGAGGCCGGAGCAAGGAATAAGATTAAAGCTAGAAACTATAGAATCGTAAAAGGGAAGAGAGTTCAAATCAGAAATACAATTATAGAAAGGAAAGGAAAGCCAAGAATTAATACTCGTGGAGAGAAGAGAGGACTTAGTGCTGCTAAGTTAGTTAAGGAACTCAATAAACCAATTAAAAAAAAGACTTCTTCTAAAAGGCAAACGAGGAAGAAGAAGAGGTAGAATATGAATAAGAAAATCTTGTTTATCTTTATGTTTCTGTTTCTGTTTAGTTTTGCTTTTGTTTCTTCTCAAGGAATGATAAGAGATGATTCAAGAATAACCTTTTTTTCTGGAAACTTAACAAATCTTTATCAATTAAACGATACAAATATCCCTTCTCCTTCAAACTTAGATTTATTACAATTTAAAACAATAAACAATAAATGGAATTCTTATTCATTTTCACTAGGGGATTTTTGGAATTATGATTATAACGATTTGATCAATAACCCAACAATTCCAACCAATAATAATGAGTTGATAAATGGAGAGGGATATTATAGTTTAGCAGATTTTAACATTAATAATTATGCTCTTTTAAATACTCTAAATAATGGAACTTATAATTATGATTGGAACTCGACAGGATTAATTATTAATTGGAGTAATGCAATAGACTTAACAAATTATTTAATAAATAATACTCGTGAGGGTTGGAACATAACTATTGATAATTTGAAAGTAAAAGATTATACTACTTTTGAAAATGACATGCATTATTCAATTCACGACGACGGATCTAATATTCATTTAGATTTCGATGAAGTAGGGGGAAATAATTATGTAGGAATTGAAACAACAGGGGGATTTTTTCAACTATACGCAAATCCTAATCCCTCAAATGATTATTTATTGGCAACAATTACAGAAGTTCAAGGGGAAGATACAGAATTAAACTTTTATGAGGGGGGAACAGGACATAATAGATTTTGGAATAGTGGAAGTTTAAGAGTTGGAGGATCAAAAGGAAGTCTTTGTTCAGAATTAACTACAGATGTTGATTGTGATACTCCAGGAACAGGTTCTGATTTAGTTGTTCAAGATGACGGCTGGTTTGGGGGAAAATTATTCTCTTCTGATTGGTCAAATATTTCAATAACAGAAAGCCAAATTAATGATTTTCAAACTTATAGATTACTTTCTAATAATACTTTTTTCGGGAATGTTGGAATTGGAACAACAAATCCTAATGAACTTTTACAGATTGGAGATTCTACATCAGGAGGGGATTCATACATTAGATTAAATGCTGCAGGAGGTGGATATTCTTCTGGAGTAAAAATAGTTGGTGGAACTATGGATATTTGGACTTTAGATTATAATGATTCTAGTAATTCATTTAGTATTGATGAAGATGGAACTGATTATTTGACAATTCTAAACGGAGGTAATGTCGGAATTGGAACAACAAGTCCTGGGCAGAATATAGTTGGAACATATGATTATCCTTCTACAGTGACTGCACTTCAAGTTGATGGTAATACTTATGGAAGATTAATTTCTAGAGGGTCTAGTAGTGGAGCATTAGATTTGATAGATAGTGGAGCTGGAACAGATGAAAAGTGGATGCAATTAATTTCAGATGGGGGAATAACTACTTTTAGATCTTATTCTGATACTGGATCTCTTATCAGTGATGATATTTTAGTATTAGATCATTCAAATGGAAACGTAGGAATTGGAACAAATAGCCCTAATGAGAAATTTCAAATTAATAGGGGCACAGGAGAGAGTGTTTTCATGCAAATAACAAATGATGATACAGGTACAGAGGATAATCAAGGATTATATGTTGGTTTGACAAGTGTAGATGTAGGTTATATTGGAACAAGAAGTAATAATGATTTAACATTTGAAACAAATGATATTTTAGCAATGACTATTGATACTTCTCAAAATGTGGGAATTGGAACAACTTCCCCAAGTTATCCGTTAGAAATCAATGGAGATAATTCTGGAATAAGTCTTTATACAAGTGGAAATATCTCGGCTACGGGCTTTATAACAAGAACTTCTCTATATGATAAATCTAAGAGTGTCTGGGATTATTTAAAAGATTCAGATGATTATAAAGATAAAGATGGAAAGATAGACCATAAAAAATATTATGGTTATGTTTCAAATATAACCTCAACAGATTACTCCCAACCAATTAACGAAAGCTACGAAGAAGAATTATGCGAACAAATTTTAGTTAATGTTACCGTAGAGAAATGCACATTAATAGAAGATTTATTTACAAATTGCACAAATGTAATAGAACAGAAATCAGAAACTCAATGTCATAACGAAACAAAAACAAAAATAACTTATCCTTATACAAAAGAAGAAGAAGGAGTTAATCTTGAAAGTGAAATTAATCTTTTAAGACAGGCAATTTATGAACTGAAACAACAAAATAATTTATTAATTTCAAGAATAGAGGTATTAGAAAATGTTAAATAATTTACTCCCAAACCATCATACATTTAAAATGAAAAAAATATTCTATCTATTAATCTTAGGAATCTTTATTTTTAGCTTTGCTTTAGTATCTGCTGAGAATATCGGAACTTTTAAACTTAATGAAGAAATGCAAATAACGAATTATTGTTCTAGTGGAGATTGTTCTTCTATGAATCTCTCTAGCATAACTTCTCCAAATGGAACACTTAATTATTTAAATATGGAGATGACTAAAAACGGACAAGAATTTAATTATTCTTTCACCCCCTCATTCTCCGGAGAATATAATTTTAAAACTTGTGCAAATCCATTAGGAGATTTTACTTGTGATAGTGATTATTTCTTTGTTACTTCAAACGGAGAAATAAAAGATAATATGCAATTAATTTCTAGAATATTTCTAATCCTTTTCTGTCTTCTTGTGATTGTTGCGATTCAATGGAATAGAAAAACTATTAATTATGATAAATGGTATTCTAATTTAGCTAAGAAGTATGAGAAAAAGAATTGGACTAAGTTCGCACTCGGAGCAGTAGCACTTAACCTAATGAAGAACTCATGGATATTTTCTTATTTAGTGGGATTGCTAGGATTATTAATTCTAACAGAACTAACTTATTTCTTCAACATAACTTCCGCTCTAGAAATAATGAAGATTGTTCTAGGCCTTTATAGTTGGTCTGCTATTGGAGTCTCTCTAATATTCTTTAGTCAAGTTCAAGAATGGATAGTTGGATGGTTAGATGATCTTCAAAACTTAAACTGGGGGATAGATAAATCATGAAAGAAGAAAACAAATTGCCCTTAAAAGTTACAAAGAAAGGAAAAGAATTCCTAAAGCAAATGCAGATCAACAGAATAAAGTTAGACTTGAAAACTATAACTTATCCTCAATGCGTGGATAGAATCGCAAGATACTTTAAAGCTAACAACGATGAATATTTAGCAATGTTAAAAGCGGAGGATGAAAAATGTTAGAATCACTTAACCCAAATAATAAGAGTGCAGTATCTTTTTTAATAATTGCAATGTTTGCAATATTCTTATCTGGGATTTTCTTAGCCATTGTTTATTTCGGAGTTGCTACTTTCCAAACGGGATTAGAAGGAGTTAGTTGTGATCTTCCGGGAACAACTTATGGAGATTGTCAAACATGGTTCGGAGACACGATCTATAAACTATTGAATCTGAAACCGATAATAATTCTATTCAGTTATCTATTTATCTTCTCCCTAGTCTTTGCTATGGTTTTACTAGGATATAAGAATGGAGAGAATCCCGTCATGATTGGAGTTATATTTATCATCACCGCAGTCTTTACTTACTTCGGGCTAGAGATTTCTAACATCTATAGGGGAATGCTCACGAGTGAATATTTCTATCAAATGATGACACCTTTCACGATCTATAATAAGATAATGCTAAACTTCCCCTGGTTCATTGCCTTCGTTGGTTTGGCTAGTCTAACCCTTAGCATTGTTAATTATCAGAGGGCAAGAGTCAATACTCCAACCTCAGATTTGAATTATTAGTTCTGTAAGTATATTTCCTTTAATGTGTAAAAGAATGCAGGAAAGGAAACATATATAAAGGACAAAGATGTTAGTTTGTTATGAACATAGGATTCGACCAAATAAAAGAGATGAAGATTAAAGACATCATTCAACTAAAAGCAGATAAGGAAAGGCTAGAGAAAGAGAACACTTATCTTAAAGCTAAATATCCAATGGCTAAGTTAGACCTAGAGAAGGATGACTCAGACATTAATAAGTTCTTAGAGGAGCTAGGAGAATGATTAGAGAGTATCTAGGAAACTATCCTAGAATTAAAATTATGGAGTTTCTAATTCATAACAGGAAAAAAGGTTATGGGATAAAAGAGATTATGTTAGGAGCAAATGTTAAACACAGAAATCTAATTCTTGTTTTAAATGATCTCATAGAAAAAGACTTAGCTTATATTGAAAGGAAGATTGGAAAATCTAATCTCTATAAAATAAATGATCTTAATCCTTTTATACAATCATTAATATTTATTAGCAGGGGAAATAAATCATGAATCCAATATTGTTAAAAATAATTTTCTTCTTATCCGGAGTTCTAGTTTTCTTTATTGGTTATGTTCTAGGAGGAATAAGAGCAAGGATCAAGATGACTAAAAAAGGAATGAATGATTTATTAGAGATGTTTAGCGGACTCCCGAAGATCATGGAGAAGAAAGAATGATCCAAGACACAAGCCTCTTAGCCTACACAGAAATTCTAGAAAACTTAGGAGAGAGGCAGCTCCAAGTTTATACAGCAATCGCAGAGTTAGGAGAATGCTCTAACACAATGCTCGCAGAGAAACTAAACCTTCCTATTAGTTCAATCACTCCTAGAGTTGGAGAGCTAAGAAAGAAGAAAGTGGTTAGAGAATCACATAGAGACTATTGTCCTCTCACCGGAAGAAAGGTTATCTTCTGGAAAGTAAGTCATAAATTAATCTAATTCTCCATAGGAAATGAAAACCTTAACCTTCGTTTCCAATGGAAACTTTTAAATAGTTCTTTTCCTTAGTAAAATTAACTAAAGAGGGGAAAGTTTAGCACAACGCCCGGCCTACTCGATCGTAAAACCGGCACACTCTCCCCCCTTCGTTTCTTATGGAACACTCATTCTTTAATTAGTAGAAAGATTTAAATATGAAGTTCATGTTCTAACCCCATGACACCCCAAAAGAAAAGATGTGAAGTTGATAGTGTATTCTACCTTTTGAAAGATGGTTTTAGCAAGAAAGAAATTCAAAAGAAACTAGACATAAAACCCAGTTCTTTATCTAATCACCTTCGGAGACTAGAGGAAAGCAATAACATTAAAAGAGTTGGTAAGTATAAAATAGATATTCTCTCAAGTTCATATCTAAACCCTAAGGTGACTAAAAACAAACTTCATAAAGGATTCAATAAAAGAGGCCATGCTCACAATTCTACAATCCATTTTCACAAGAAAACTATTCTTCATGAACTCCCAAAAATTAAGACAGATGAAAAGGCCGGAGTCTTTACAAAGCTAAAGTTCGGATCATTAAAATTCGTGAGGGATGGTTTCACAATTTGGATTAATAAAAACAACTTAACAATCTATTCAAATAATTCTTATTATTCCGGGAATGCTTTAAATTCTAAATTTGCAGCTCTAAGAAATATTGACAACTTAATTCAGAATCTAATCTCAAAATATGATCTGCCTAAATATTATGGGATAGAAATCTTTAGAGAACATTATGGTTTAATATTTAATAAGTTTGCTAAATGGTTAAACAAACAAGGGAGAAAAATGTATGTAGAAGACAAGAGAGGAAAATCTATTCTGTGGGTTGATAAATCTAGAAAGGACGATGTAGGATTAGAAGAGTTTGAAGGAGAAGACCCAATGAAAATAAATAACGCAGATGGATTCTTTGAATCAAAAGATAGAACGGGATGGAAGGATGACACTCCTCAAGTAGAAGATAACTCTAAGAAAATTAAAGATCATGATAAAGTTCTAGATAAATCAATGGAAGTTCTAGAAGGATATGCAAAACAAATAAGTCTCCATCTTAAAGTAGAAGAAGGACAACTAAAGACTCAGAAAGAAACTCAAAGGATTTTAGCATTAATGGAGGAATCATTAAAGGAAACTAAAAAAAGACTTTCAAAAGATGGAGACTTAAAATGACACTAAGTGATAAAAGGATAACATCTCCTTACGATTATGCTAAACCAAAATATTTAGAAGAAGATGTCAAAGAATTTATTAAAGAGTTGAAGGAAGAGTTCCATAATGGATATTATCGTTGGGCAAAAGTTATTCAAATAATTAACAAACTAGCAGGAGCAGACTTAATATGATAACAAAAAAAGATTTAATCTTAACAGAAGATACAACTTTTAATGAAAGTATAAAAGTAAGGGGAAATATCAAAGGAGATTATAATTTGAAAGTTTTAGGGAATATTGATTGTG
>Ga0208904_1000959_pt1 | contig 21157 bp, 16 predicted proteins | sample AntAceMetag02UKB_FD_184774 | JGI IMG/M metagenome (GOLD analysis project Ga0208904, IMG submission 184774) | Saline lake microbial communities from Ace Lake, Antarctica - Antarctic Ace Lake Metagenome 02UKB (SPAdes) (version 2) | ecosystem: Environmental > Aquatic > Non-marine Saline and...
GTTATAGTGAAATATTTTATCTCTATCTGATTTGACAGCGGGAATTTAACTGACTTTGGAATCCGAAATCGTGATCCGGTCTGAAATTCGGGTCTTGGGAGCTATATAAGTGCCGGGGGCAATGGTATGTCCCGTTCCGATAATCGAATCATCCCCCACGAAGGCGCCAAGTTTTGGTAACTGTGTATTGATGGCTTTTTCCCCGGGGGGTTGATATTCAATCTCTCTACCTAAAGAGTCGTGATTGATCGTCATACTGCCAGATCCCAAATGTACATTTTCGCCCAAAACACTATCTCCGATAAAGGAGAGTCGTCCGACTGTCGAATTGCCAAACAGGACGGCATTCTTAATTTCTGTCCCGTATCCGATTTTACAGTTTGATCCGATCGATGAGTTTTTTCGAATCAGGGAGTTGTTGCCGATAAAGACGTTGGATCCGATATAGCAAGGCCCTACGATGGAAGTCCCGGAACAGATATGAACGTTTTCACCAAAATGGACAGTGTCCTTGATATTGACGTTGGGATCTATGGAAACGCTGTCTGGGATGATGCTGGTGTTCCACGGTTTCATCATCATCTGATTAGCGGCCAGAATATGCCACGGCCGGCTGATGTCGATCCATGAGTCTTCCCAGAGAGATGCGATCATCTGGTTTTCAGAAATCAAGTGTTGATAGTAGCTCACCATATCAAGATTGTTCCTGGATAGATAATCAAAGCACTCCCTGCTGAGTACGAAGCTACCGCCCAGGATATAGTTGGACATCCGGGCGCCCTCCGGTTTTTCAAGAAATTTGGATATCCGCATATCGTGGCTGAGATAGATATTACCATAATCTCCATCAGAGAGGGGATGTGTGATAGTTGCCAGGGAATTTGGACGGACTCTTTCAAAACCCTGTAGCAAATGTTTAAAGTGATTGTCCGCCATTAGCACATCTCCATATGCAAGAAGAAAATGGGAATCTATACCGACAGCTTCTTTGCATAGTGAAACTGCTTGTCCAATACCGCCTTCTTCCGCCTGTTCGATATATTCAATCTTTAGACCGACCTTCTTTCCATATTTAAAATAATCCTGAATGATCTGTTTCTGATGATTGACGACAATCCAAACTTCATGAATACCTGTTGCTTCCAAATGTTTCAAAATAGTTTCCAGGATGTATTCTCCTGAGATGGAGATCATGGATTTGGGGCGTGTGTCGGAAAATGGAGTGAGTTTTTTGCTTTTGGCAGCAGCCAGGATGATTGCTTTCATATATTTATCAGAGGATCGAAAAGTCGCTGAACGACAAGCGACTTCGGTATTTTAATAACTATCAGATGTGATATGAGCCGTTTGGATATTACAAACAGTCATTCCAGCTGAATTTCAAGTTAGCGGTTATTAATGCGAGTCAATGTAAATTTATTGAGCTTAACCTGATACAGCTTATCTCTGAAATTTTCCCTATCAACAATCTCTTCTCCATTTAAATGGATAAGGGCAGAATCGCCGGTGGTCATTGTCAAAGAGTACTCTTCATTAGCTGGCCAGTCGTATTTTTCTCCCTTTTTTAAACGTAAATCAAACGGTTCCTGGTCATCGATTGCAAGGTGAATCCAGTCATCGTCCATGGCCACCAGTGTCAAAGTTAATGGGCTGATCTCTTGTTTGATGGGCGCTGTGGGAAGTTCTGCTGTCGATTTTACAATTTCTGATTCAAGGGTTGCCTCCTGAGTCGAGACTCTGGTGTCAATAGCTTGTATAGTCTCGACGTCATCATTAATATTACTATAATGGTTCATCGGTTTGCTCTGCCAGTACACTATGAAAGCAACCAAAGATACGATTACCAAGGCCCCGGCGATAATTAAGGGTTTGGTATTGTTTCTTTCTGGCTGAGTCAACGGATTATACGATCCGGTCTGATCTGGAATGTTTTTGGACTGGGTTCGATCAGAATAGGTTTGATTGAGTGCTTCGATCATCCAATCACTTTCCAGTCCCAGTAATTTAGCGTAGTTTCGAATAAAACCCCTTACAAAAACAAGCCCAGGAAGTGCATTCAGGTTGCCTTCTTCGATATTCCTTAGACACGTCAACGTAATCCGCGTGATTTCGGAAATATGTTCCAACGTATAAGCGTGTTCTTCCCGTTTCTGCCTGAGAATAACACCAATATTTAATAGATCACTTTGTTGCGGAGGAGTTGTTGTATTCTCAGACATTGTAATTAAGGGTATGGGATTGACTTTAAATATTTGAACCTTCTAAGCAAAAATAAGTAATTACATCGGATTAATCAAGCCTTTTATTTATTCTTTTTGATTAGCACTCGCATTTAAGGGAGTGTTTTACGGATTCGACTCAAACAGAGTAGCAAAACCCTTACCGAATTTGGATAGAATCGGGATAAAATATGATGCCTGTGTCAATCTGATTCTTCAGTAACCATCGCGTTTATCCTAACTATTTGAAAATCTGAATCCTATTTTAGTTAAAAGCTGATGATCCGACCCGGACAATTCTTGCCCGATATTTAATTTAAACGATGAAAATTCTCTTCGAAAACGATAATTATTTCTCAAATCGGCGAAATATTCTCCAGAATTGTCTTGTTTTGGAAATAGTCGTAGCCTGTTATCATCTTCCCAGATGTTGTATGCCTGTAAAATTGCCTGTTCAGGAAATTGACCATCGCTTTGAAGTGTCAGCTCAGGAAATCCACAGGGTGCCAACGCATCACTTGCTTTCCAGGTGGCTGTTGTCTCGAAGAAGTTGCAGGCGTCGCGATAGATCATCTCGGTCGCCCGAATTTTCCCTTCCAGAGAATAGCCGGCGATGTGAGGGGTCGCCACATCGACTTCGCTGAGCAGTGTCGGATCAATATTTGGTTCATGTTCCCAGACATCTAGTATGATAGCGCCCAGTCGTTTCCGGTTGGCTTTCAGTGCCTGACCGTCGATTGTTTCCCCTCGGCTGGTATTGATGATGATGGTCCCCGGTTTAAGTCGGTGCAGGATGTGTTCATCAACAAGATGGAACGTTGGATGGTTTCCGGTGTGTGTCAGAGGGACATGAAGAGAAATGATATCCGCTATTTGCATTATTTCATCAAGGTGGCTAAAACAAGTGTCCGCTGATATCTCTGCCAAGGGAGGATCATTCAATAGACACTTGATCCCAATTGCCTCTGCCTTCATTTTCAAGGCACTTCCGGTGTTACCTGCGCCAATAATTCCCAGGGTGCGATTTCTGACCGACACACCTGTTTTTTGTTCCAGAGTCAGCAAGGCGGTCAGGATATACTCAGCGACCGCTACAGCGTTGCATCCGGGGGCTGATGAGATGTGAATATGCTGTTCCGCCAGAAAAGGTAGATCAATGTGATCAGTCCCTATGGTTGCCGTGCCGATAAACTTGACTGCACTTCCGTTCAGCAAAGAGGGGGTGATTTTCGTTGTCGTACGTACAAGTAGTCCAGTCGCATCTTGAAGTGCAGAGGCGGTGATCTCCTTGGCAGGCAGTAGATGGACTTCACCCAGAGATGAGAAGGCCTCTCTTACATATGGAATGGCTTTATCTGCAATAAATTTCATTTAACAGTCTTTGGCAGATAATCTGGTTGGCACAGAATTTTGCTTAATCAAGTAGAATAGTCTGCGTTGATGTGGACGTATTCTTCGCTAAAATCACATCCCCAGCCTGTCAGGCTGAAGTCTCCCTGATGTAGATCGACTTCAATCCTGACTTCGTGTTCTGCGAGTAGTGTTGAGAGATTTGCTTCATCAAAAGCTTGTGGTTCACCCTGGAGAAAGACTGTTGTTCCCTGAATGATGATTGTTGTCGGTGGATGGCAACTCAGTGATGTCAGATTCAAGCCGTTGCCAATCGCCATTAAAATTCGTCCCCAGTTAGGATCCTTTCCGTAGATCGCTGTCTTTACAAGGCTGGAAGTCAGAATTGAATTCATCACCGGTTGCGCAATATCATGGGAAGGGGTGCCTTTGACCGTTACCTCAATCAAATGGTTGGCCCCTTCACCGTCCGCCGCTATTTGTTTAGAGAGTGAGATGGCTACTTCAGTGATTCCATCCAGTATGGCGGGATGAACAGGCGCATCATATTTGCCTGGCTGTGAAGTAATTAAAAAGAACGAATCATTGGTAGATGTATCACCGTCCACACTGACGCAATTGAAGCTCCGCTCGGACACCTGCTGGGTCAGCTTCTGAATCCTGAGAGCTGAAATCGGGGCATCCGTCATGATGTATGCCAGCATGGTTCCCATATTGGGGTGAATCATTCCAGAGCCCTTGGCAAAGCCGATGGCAGAATAGGGTGTGCCATTTATCAAAATTTTGGTTGATGCCAGTTTGGGTCTGGTATCTGTGGTCATGATTGCTTCGGCCGTATCTGCAGGAGATGTCTGCAGTTGACTGGTGAGACTCTCCAGAGAAGATTCAATTTTGTCAATTGGAAAAGGTTTGCCAATGATGCCTGTTGAGGATGTTAATACTTGATCTGTTTCGAGATCCAATCTTTGGGCAACCTGCTGCGCCATGCGCAGATTGGCAGCAATTCCCATATCTCCGGTGGCTGCGTTTGCGTTGCCTGAATTGATGATGAGTGCTCGAAACCGGTCACTCGGTGTTAATCTCTGGCAGTATTGAACATGGGCTGAAGGATACCGATTACGAGTATAGACGGCACCCACCAATGCATTTTGCTCTGTAAAGATCAATCCCAGGTCTTTTTTGTTTTCCTGTTTTAAACCGGCAATTGTACCGGCGTAAAGAAACCCGCCTGGAAGCGGTGTCTTTATAGCATCAACAGTCATGAATATCCAGAGTGGTTCTGTGTTAAGTATTTTAGAAGGATGAAAGGCAAGAATAATTAGCCGAAAAACCTAGTGAGCTTTGTCCGATAGGCTGAAAGTGTATCGGACTGACTCAAAGGAAATTTCATCTCCGTCACGCAGCATTTTTGTATCAATCCTGCGACCATTCACAAAGGTACCGGTCTGGCTGCTCAAATCGATCAGCTTATATTTTCCAGAAACACGCTCGATCCTCGAGTGCATTGGTGCAACCGATTTTGATTTGGGGACCAGATCGTTCATTTCTGAGTGGCCGATAAAGGTGAGATTTTTGGTGATATAGTAGGTTTTCTCACGGGGTTCTACCGGAATCAGTTTGGGAGTGTTTTTCAGGATTTTCCCATTGACTCTCCGCGTACGAGGAATGACATGCCCGGATGCATGCTCTTTGGAATCATATTTCACAGGTCGTTTATGGGGCGTTTTAAACATTATCGTTAGCTCGCCCATATCCAGGATATCCCCATCGTTCAGGAAACTGCGCCTGCTTCTGCGGCGATTGATGAGTATGGAAATCTTATAGTTTTTGTCTTCCAGGTAAACCCCGTTAGATTTCAAGGAGAGCGTGATTTTGTTTAGGTTGCTATAGACATTCGTCTGTTCGTCTGCCAGGGCTTCAACAACAGGCACCATATTATGCACCTTTTCGTTGATGGGAAAGAACTTTTGCGGACGATGGGGGGTAATGGACAAAAATCCCAGTTCTTTCTTGGGTTTGGCGTTGAAACTGAACTTGGCGATAATGAACAGGACCACGGCCAGAAATGCCGCGATTATCGTATAAATTATCATGAAATGTTCACCCTGGATCTGCATCGCCTCTTCGGCATAAAGCCCTGTAATAGGGAGAAGGATCGTCAGGATAGTACTTGTGAATATAATTTTGATTGCTCTCATTGCATTTATACGGATGTTTCTGATTGAATTCTCTTAATACTGCGATCTGTTGCAGAAGGGATATCGCAATCCGGGTCTATGGACCCGAACTGAATATGGCAGTGATTGATTACGTCCTGCTGCTGTTATCTGAGTGGTCCCTTGATTAAGTCGAGTGGTCAGTTTTTTTGTTCAATAAATCAGCTGGTCGTACAGTATTGGAACAGTGCTTTACCCACTTTCAAGACATCACCGTTTTTAAGCGGCTGCTCCTTAATGTTTCTGAAATTAACGTATGTCTGCCAAAATGGATCATTATCCACAAGCGAATAGCCAGAGTAATATTTGACCAGTTTAGCGTGTGAGGGGCGAATGTCCTGATAGCTTTTCAGATTAATATCATCGTTGGATTGGGTTCCCAAGTAGTGAATCTCCTGTAGCAGTTCGAGATCGAAACCTTCAAGGCGACCGTTTAATCCTCTGATCCATGATTTTCTCCCGATGATTGACACATAGTCGAGTGCCAATGTCAGCAGAATACCGAAGATGATAAAACCGATGCCCCTGGATATGAAAAATACAGGGGAAAAAGCATTGATGATGGTAATACAGATGCCGCTGATTAATCCGGCTGCGGCACTTCCCATAAGACTACGGGACAGTATCGTCGTACTACGGTCTCTCAGCCCGGTTGCAAAGCCAATAAACAGCGACAGTACCACCCACCTTGCACTATACAGGATATAACTCAAAATCGGCTGTTGCGTCAGGTCGACAATCTGCTGGTTGATTTGATCAATAAGTGCAAATCCGATTAATCCACCCAATAAACCAAAAATGGCGCCATAGAGCGCTCCTCGTTTGACTTTATACAGGTTGTCGGCAAAAAAACCAGATTTTACCAAAGTGATGGTACCAAATCCGATACCGATCAAGGCACCTGAGATGACCATTTCAAAACGGATTGAAGTGAACTCGGCAGAGTACAGATAGATCCAAAGTTCGTCCAGAAACCAGATGATAAGGCCTGTTGCAAGGCCAAAAAGAATATGTGACGGGGTTTTGTTTTTCATTTCTAAGAGTTAAGTCGCTTTTTTCTCATGAAAGATGGAATATCGAAATCCTGAGGGTTCAGATCCCCTGAGTTCTTGTCGCTCTCTTCAGGTCGGGACATCTGATCGGGATAGTGCAATTTGTTTTCGATTGGTTGCATATCGATCAGTTCCGGGCCTAATTCCAGCACTGGGGCATCGGCACCATCAGGTTTTTCAGCATCAGCCTGGGGGCTTACTTTATTCCTCATACTGTCTACTACTCTCAACGGCCTTCTTGATGGCTGCTGCTCCATTTTTTCTTCCATGGCTCTCTCAAAACCGGTAGCGATGACGGTGATGACAACTTCATTATCTTTCGTTGTATCCGTCACTAATCCGAAGATTACGTCCGCATCCTGATCTGCAGTACTTTGAATGAAATCGGCTGCCGCTTGAGCGTCGAGTAGTGAAAATTGATCGTCGGCAACAATATTGATGATCACACCGGTTGCGCCACTAATGGGTGTGTCGCTCAGCAACGGGCTGGAAATTGCCTTTTTAGCCGCTTCCAGGCCTCGGCTTTCGCCGTTTGCGACTCCGGTTCCCATAATTGCACGTCCTTTATTTGCCATGACCGTTTTCAGATCGGCAAAATCCAGATTGATAATTCCCTCCAGGTTGATGAGGTTGGTAATGCCGCTTATAGCCTGCTTGAGTACGTCATCGGCTATAGAAAAGGCCTCGTTCATGGTTGTTTTGGAAGAGGCGATCTCCAGAAGTTTATCATTGGGGACCACCATCAGAGTGTCGACATGTTTCTTAAACTCTTCCATGCCCTCTTCAGCGATTTTCGCCCGTTTGGTACCTTCAAATCGAAAAGGGGTTGTGATGACACCGACAGTCAGCAGTTTCATCTCCTTTGCAATTTCGGCAACAATTGGTGCGGCACCGGTCCCTGTCCCACCACCCATACCCGCAGCAATAAAGACCATATCCGTGTTTTCCAGGGCGCCTCTGATAGATTCGGCATCCTCTTCGGCTGCCATACGCCCGATCTCCGGTTTCATTCCGGCACCGAGCCCTTTTGTTATTTTTGACCCAAGCGGCAGTATGATATCGGCCTTCGATGAGTTCAACACCATCACGTCCGTGTTGGCTGCCAGATACTGCACCCCTTTTATATCATCGTTTACCATGCGGTTAACAACATTACCTCCGCCACCACCCACACCAATGACTTTTATGGTTGGTAATCCTGTATGGATGGGTTGTGATTTGAAATTGTCTACGTCAATTACCATATTGCTGCCCTTGGAAATAAAATGTCATTGTCAACCGTTTACCGATGCGGCATGGAAAACGATTCCCCATTAAAACAGGTTGAAAAAGTTTTTTACAAGCTTTTTGAAACTCAGTGATACATTCGCCAGAAGGTTTTCTGAAGTTGAGTTGGTTAGAATGGAGGCCTCTTCCATTTCGGGTTCGGAACCATACATAATCAGCCCGACAACAGTTGCATACAAAGGAGATTCCACCATTTCACCCAAGCCCTGAATGCTAGTAGGTGCCCCGACCCGCACAGGCATCTGACACGCCTCTTCTGCCAGTTCTGCAAGATTGGCCATCAGAGCGGATCCGCCTGTGACAACGATACCGGCTGCGCAACCAGGGCCGTGTCCTGATCTGACGATTTCGTTTCTGATTAAATGAAAGATCTCACGAAAACGGGCTTCTATCACTTCTGCCAGTAATCGTTTTTCGATAATTCGGTCATCTCTGCCTGCTATTCCTTTCAAATTGATGACCTCGCCATTTTTAACCTTTGATAGATGTGCCGCGCCATATTCATGCTTAATTCGCAACGCTTCCAGTTTTGTTGTCCGCAACCCGATGGCGATATCATTCGTGATCTGGTTTCCACCAAGCGGAAGCACACTTGTGTGAACAATGGATCCATTTTTATAAATGACCATATCGGATGTGCCGCCGCCGATATCCAGCAGAACGACCCCTAACTCTTTCTCCTGTTCATCGAGCACAGCCATGGCGGAAGCGAAAGGCTCCAGGACGATGTTGAGCACATTCAGGCCGGCATCGTTACAACATTGCACCAGATTAGCGGCTGAAGTCACAGAACCGAGAATTAAGTGAACTTTAGCCTCCAGACGTTTCCCCTGCATTCCGATAGGGTCTACAACACCATCTTGACCGTCGACGATATACTCCTGCGTCAGCGTGTGGATGATTTCTTTATCAGGCGAATTTGTTGCTCGGGCAGCTTCAACGACTCTCTGGATATCGGATTTGGTAATCGTGTTTCCTGTGACGGCGACAACTCCGTCTTTATTCAAACCGAGGATATGGTGTCCGGCAATTCCAGCGTAAACGTCATCAATCGTAATGCCACTCGTTAGTTCGCACTCTTCAACTGCTTTCCTGATTGATTTTACCGCTGAGCGAATGTTGGTGACGACGCCGCGATTCAGGCCCTCCGTCGGAGCTTTACCAAAACCAATGATTTGGAAATCCCCCTCAGGAGACACCTCCGCTGCAGCGACACAAATCTTTGTTGTTCCAACATCCAGGCCGACTACAATTCGGCCACTTTCATGAGATTCTTCTTGCATTTTTTTTTTGCTTTATCAATTACCGAATGTTCAATTCATTGAGATTTTGAAATGTTGGTAAACAGGTTGTCCGATACTTCAAAAAAGATGAAAAAAACAACGATGCCAGATAGACGGGCTCAAGCCTGAAAAAAGATTGATTGATCGTTTTGAGAAAACCTTCCAGAGAAATCTTTCGTTCCACCTCCTAAGATCTTGTTATCAGGATGTATCAACTAATACAACTTTCTTTTCAAACGATACTAGAATTAACAGTAATATCATATTCATACTAAAACCGGCGAAATCTATTGCATCGAAAGGAATTGTGGAACCTCATTTTGGCATTATTTCATTCATTCGTCGACGTTGCTATGGTTGGAATCTGCTCTTTCGCTGTGAATCGGGTCGCAGAATCCGTAGCCATCTCAATATTGTCAAAATAGCCAATCCTGACAGTGTACCAGATCTCAGTTTTCTGGATGTTTCTGATTTTTCTAATATAAGGTGCGTATCCCTGCTTCTCTAAAATCTTTTTATACCTGTCCGCACTTTCCTTGGTCCGTATTCCACCTACTTGGAAGGTGAATTGCTCCGGTCCGGTACTGGTGACGGCGGACGATTTTAATATCTCGGGACTGGCAATTTTAACTGTCTGCTGAGTGATGTTTTTCTGCATTTTGATGATGGTGTTATTCTTAACTACAGCAGTCTCCATATTTTCCTGCGCCGTGAGTTCCTGGGCAGCCTTCAAGGCTGCCTTTCTCGCAGGGTAGGATCCAACATGTACCAGGTTCCAGCGTTTTCCAGGTGTTTCGACAACAACTAAAGAAGGATCATAGCCTTTTGCTTTGAGTTTGGACACTAAGCGGGTGGCATTCTCCTTTTTTAAAAATGCCCCAATCTGAACAGAAAATTCAGCAGAATTCTGTATTTGTGACGCAGTCTCAGGTTGGATTTTCCCAGTGGTTTCTTGATCAGGAACTGGCGGTGGAACAGTTGTTTTCTTCAGGGGGGATTCCGGTTCGACTGTAATTTTTGAACTGTTATTCCAATCGGTTTGAACAATTCCCGGATCCTGAGCGTTGTCTTCATCGTCGTTGTGAAATAGAGGGATTTTGTCGCAGGCAGCGAATATACTGGAAATTGTTAAGCAAAATACTATCAATACGGTCTTTTTCGAGTGTATAAAGGACGTTATCTTCATTTTGCTGATTTGAAAGGGTTTACTCGATAATCAGGTGATTTGAAAAATGGCTCGGCGGCAACCACTTTGGTTTGTGGAACCGAATAGTAATGTGCAACCAGTGCCTTTAAAATAGAAGCATGTTACAGATTGTCTGTCTGGTAAAATCTCGAACGTTCTGACGGCCAAAACATGATCTATTTTTCTTTGAAGGCTGCTGTTTTTTTCGGAAAATTCCTGATTTCTGAATCTTTTATTAATTCATACATTTAATAGGTTAAGAATAAATATCATTATCTTGGGAGAATCAGAGCTGGTTTTTCAATATCTCCCTGTAGCCTGCATCCTGTTGTTCAAACTCTGTCAAGGCCAATTTCGACTTTCCAGGAACTAACCGTTTGGCTATATTTCCAGCTGTAATGGTAGGACAATGTCCCTTGACAACCTAACCGCTTTCTGTGCGATAAGTGCACCATAATGATGTCGAGAATCTATCCCGGATACCCACCATTTGATAATAAAATTTCCTGGCCGTATTCTAATTTTCTGAAACGATATCTTTTTCGGTTGTGTTGCAGACTCGTTCTGGATTTGACTAATCATTGCCCTACCAGCTTCGGATATCTTCGGCAAGGGGGTTGTTTCTCTTGATATAACTGATTTTATAGGACTCAAATGCCGATGTTCAGAGGAAAATGCCAGGTGGTGGTTAACGATTGACATGAATATTGAAAATTTCATGGACAGCCGAGTTATGCGTTTATTTTTTTCTTGAATGTACCGGTATCTGCCGGTTATGTAACAAGTCAACCCGAAATGATAACTTAAACCAACCGTTAAGTGCCAGACTGAACAAGGGTTCTAACCCTTAACTGATGGAATTGCATGTGTTGATCAGGTTCAGAAGTTATGTTGAAAACCGATTTTTTCAACAATGTGTTGGAACTGTTTTTTCCTGATCTGGTTAAGTATTCGATTTGGGTAAAATTAATAAATAACCTATATATTACAGTATATTATGTAAGGCATAATTGAATTATAACTGCATATTGAAAATTACAGGCGTCCGTCTAATGTTACTTGTTTTCCATAAGAACCTTACAGAATAAAGGCTGTAACTGCAAGAAAAGAGCGCATCCCGGCGGGTTTGTCCATAATGCAACCCGAAGCGGTACTTTCTAAAAACCCTGTAAAAACAGCTAATAACTGTTAGTAGGAGAGGGTTTTTCAGTTTTGGCTTGATGATGAGCAAATCTCTTTTTTATTATTGAATCTACAGACAGTTTCCGGTTATTTTCAATTTGGCTCAGTATTTCGTTGTCGGACTTCTTAATTATTTTACATGATTGGGTAAAATCTTTGGAGTCTAATGCGTAACACTATATTTCGCCATGATACACGTTTTTTTCAGTCAGCGACCGAATAATTATGCGATTCAATAGAAAAATCTGTTCAATTTTTATGATTCCCATCAGTTGGTTTCTTTTTGTTATGTGCCCTGGAACAGGATCATCCCAAACGACTCCTCAACGGGATCCCTCTTTGGAGATTGAAAAAATCTTAAACCTTGTTCGAACGGGCATGAACAACAGTGATGAGCAGATTGAACGGGGGAACTATCATCAGGCACAAAACGGTACGGAGACATCAATAGAGTCATTGTCCATTCTGCTGGATCTGTTTATGCCGCTGACTGAGCGCATAAAGGTGATCTGGGAAAAAGAAAAAGAGATTGTCTCACAGACAGAAAGGCTTCCAACAGATACGGCTCGTTTGGGAAAAGAGACTCTGCCAGAAATTGAAAAACTCATTACAACCCAGCATGAGAACATCGACAGTACACAAAGGGCAGTGGATTCCATTGTGCAACATTTGAAACAAGGTAGTAATACGAATAATCAGACCGATCAGAATAGACAACAATCTCAGAAAGAGTTGATGGACCGTGTTGAAAACCTTCTGAGACAGGCAAAAACACATCAGTCTGTGGCTTCTGATTTTCTTGTCGGACATGAAATGAAACCGGCACTGCAAGCCGAAATCAAAGCCGAGAAGAAGCTGAAAGAGGCGTTAGATGCTTTTCAAAATCAGCAACAGAAAAATAGGCAACAGCAACAAAACGAACAATCTCAGCAGAACGGTAATAAAAAGCAGCCTCAAGGGAAGACTCCGAAGGACTCCCAAGAGTCAAATCGGAATCCTGGTAAATCAACAGAAAAGCCGGGTACTACCTCAAAATCTGAGAAAAAACTGAGTCCTCAAGAGGCTTTGAAAGAACTCTACAGGTTGCGAAAAGAGGCAGATGCTGAAAAAAAGCGAAGAGAAAAGGCTGCCGGGATGCAAGCAATTCCAGGCAGGGTTCCTATTGAAAAAGATTGGTAATGAAAATTCCTGCGTTGTATGTCCATATACCCTTTTGCCAAAAAATATGCCCCTTCTGTTCCTTTGCTGTCCGGCGGGATGAGCTGAAAAAGCATGCGCCCTATTTCGAAATGGTTAAAAGGGAGTTTGCTTTTTTATCCAGGACAATATCTCTGGATTTTTCCGGGCTTAAGTCGATTTATTTTGGCGGAGGAACGCCGTCCCGGTTGCCGCTGAATACTTTGGAACAGTGGGTTTCCTGGCTGAATGAGGAAAATTGTGGCAATTCACGGATACAGCGCTCGATTGAGGTTAATCCAGAAGATTTGTCTTTGGAGTATGGAGCCGGTTTGGTGCAACTGGGTTTCAACCGGGTCAGTTTGGGTGTTCAGAGTTTCTGGGAACAGGGTCTGGAAAAGTTGAAACGCCAACATACACCCCATAAATCCCGCCAGGCTATCTCTAATATCCTTCAGGCCGGGATCGAGGATTTTAACCTGGATCTGATGTATGGTTATCCAGGTCAACGTCTTGAGCACCTTCGCGCAGATCTGGTCGAGTTTGTACATTGGAATCCGACACATATATCGGCGTACTGTTTGAACATTGAGGAGCGGACCCCGCTCTTTAAAAAACCACAGTGGCAGCAGTGGCAGGACGACCATGAAAACCTCATCACAGATATGTATCACCAAGTCGTACACTTTCTCGAGGAACATGGCTATCGACAATATGAGGTCAGTAATTTCGCAAAAAAGGGCTTTCAGTCGAAGCAAAACTTGTACAATTGGTGTGGTAAGAATTATCTCGGCTTAGGAATGGGTGCTCACTCTCTTGTATCTTCACATCGCTGGGGAAACCATAAACGCTGGGTAGATTATAAGGCGATGTTGGGTGACGAGAGGTTGCCGCAACAGTACCATGAATCCCTGGATCTGGTGAATAAGCGGGATGAAGTCCTGATGCTGAATTTACGTCAAAATAAAGGATTGAATTTGTCCGCATTTGAGTCAGTCTATGCGCCTGATTTGTCAACCGTGTGGAGAAATGAGCTTGAAAAACTGAAGTCTGTCGGGTTGGCAAAAATAATCAATCGTCGCTTACAATTGACAACTGCGGGGATGCTGTTAGCTGATGAAATTACGACAGTTTTGGCTTCGTTGTTGGATAACAACTGAAATTTTTGGTGTGTGATCAATGCAGATGGTTGGGTAATATCTAAAGAGTGCATAGAAAATTGATAATGCTTGATTACTTGATGCAACTCAATTTAAAAACACCCATTTTTCGTAATAATTACGTAGTAAAATAGTTATGCACCTGCAGATTAAATGATGCTCTGATTCAGTGATTTTAGCAGAAAGCGATGAGCTAATCCCATAATTCAGTAATCCTCAGAGTCTCCGCTGCATCGCTGACCCCGGTATAAATCGATTTGGAAGATATACATTTGGAGTCTGTTCAGGAAGAACTGCCGGGTGATTTATGAGGACATCTCGAAGATATACGTTAGCGCTGAGAGTGAGCCTGCAGCACGAACGATAACGGTTAAGTTCCCGTTTGTCGGAAATAATCGGCATTGACCGGTTGGTTGTATTCTTTAGAAGATCAATAATTGTTTATAATTTTTTTGAAAAGAAACCATGAAAATACATGAATTTCAAGCAAAAGAAATAATTGCCCGGTACGGGGCGTCTGTACCCGAGGGCTATGTGGCAAAAAAAGTTGATGAAGCTTTGGACGCTGCAGCGAAACTTCCAAGTGATGTTTGTGTTGTAAAAGCACAGATTCACGCTGGTGGTCGTGGAAAAGGTGGCGGTGTCAAGGTTTCCAAAGGAAAGGAAGAGGTTAAGGCAAACGCGACAGCCATTCTGGGAATGCAGTTGGTAACGAAGCAGACTGGTCCAGAAGGTCAAAAAGTAAAGACCCTGTTAATCGAAGAGGGTATGGAGATTAAAAAGGAGCTCTATTTTTCTATTCTGCCTGATCGTGCAACACATAAGGTCGTTTTGATTGCATCCACAGAAGGGGGGATGAACATCGAAGAGGTTGCGGAAGAGACGCCGGAAAAAATCCTGAAAGAGTTCGTCGATCCAGCAATTGGACTGCGCCCTTTTCAGACACAACGGTTAGCGTTTGGCTTGGGGCTGGACAAGTTTGACCCCAAACTCATTCGCCAGGCATCAGCATTTTTTATGAATCTATATAAGGCTTTCATGGCCGAAGACTGCTCAATGCTGGAGATCAACCCTGTGGTTGTTACGAATGACAATCGCATTCTGGCCTTGGACTGCAAAATGTCCTTCGATGACAATGCGCTGATGCGTCATAAGAAGACTTTGGAACTGAGAGATCTGGATGAAGAAGATCCAACTGAAATAGAAGCCAGCAATCACGACCTGAGCTTCATCAAACTGGATGGGAGTATCGGCTGTATGGTCAATGGCGCTGGTTTGGCTATGGCCACCATGGACATCATTCAGCACTACGGCGGATCACCCGCCAACTTCCTTGATGTGGGTGGTACGGCTGATGCTGAAAGAGTTGAAGCCGCATTCAAGATCATCACCAAGGACCCTAATGTGAAGGCTATTTTGATCAATATTTTCGGCGGTATTGTCCGCTGTAACATCATTGCAGAAGGTGTGGTTGCGGCATTCAATAAAGTAAACTTGAATATTCCCGTTGTTGTCAGATTGGAAGGAACCAACGCCGAGCAAGCAGCAGAGATTATTGAGCAATCCGGCATCGGAGACAAATTGACTATGGTCAAAGAATTCGCTGCTGCAGCTCAAACTGCTGTTGAAGTTGCAAAAGGTTAAGACACCACATCTATCTAATCAAAATATTTATTGAAGGAATAAACCATGAGTGTATTAGTCAATAAAGATACTAAAGTAGTTGTGCAGGGTCTTACTGGAGCACAAGGCTCATTGCACGCCAGAGCATGTAAGGAATATCACGGAACACAAGTTGTTGCTGGAGTGACTCCAGGCAAAGGTGGACTCGAACATGAAGGCACCCCTGTCTTTAATACAGTGAAGGATGCAGTCACAACCACCGGCGCCAACTGTTCACTGATTTTTGTACCACCTGCTTTCTGCGGGGATGCTATTTTGGAAGCGATTGAAGCGGAAGTTGAGCTGGTGGTGGCGATTACTGAAGGCGTTCCTGTGCTGGATATGATCACCGTCGCAGATGCGTTGCGGGGATCAAAAACCCGCCTGATCGGGCCGAACTGTCCAGGTATTATCACACCGGGAGAGTGTAAAATTGGCATCATGCCCGGTTTTATCCACAATCCGGGGAATGTGGGAATTGTTTCTCGTTCCGGTACTCTGACTTATGAGGCCGTTGACCAGATTACAAAGGTCGGCATGGGACAGTCAACCTGTATTGGAATTGGTGGTGACCCCATCAATGGCACAAATTTTATCGATACCCTGAGGCTTTTCCAGGATGATGATCAAACCAAATCAATTGTCATGATTGGTGAGATTGGTGGAACTGCTGAAGAAGAAGCGGCTGAATTCGCTCAAGAGTATGTAAATAAGCCGATTGTCTCATTTATTTGCGGCAGGACGGCCCCTCCTGGACGTCGTATGGGTCATGCAGGAGCAATCGTTTCCGGTGGACAGGGAACAGCGGATAGTAAAATCAAGGCGCTGGAAGCTGTTGGGATCGCTGTGGCACCAACCCCAGCATCTATTGGTGAGACAATGATAGAGCTATTGAAATAAGATCTGGATGGAATGTGAGAGCGATTTCGATTGATTGGAATCGCTCTTCAACCAACATTCAGTTAGTTAATTTACAAGAGCATCTGCTGAAATCCAATGGATGCTTTTCCGCGTATTGTTCATCACCGCTCGCTCCTCGTCCGGGATAAAGCATCCCCTCTTTAACGCTGATAGCCTTTTCTGCAAGTTATTGATCTGCTTTGTATCTTAGCTGTTTGAATCATCATTGGCGGATATTGCGGCTTTCACTATTTTAGTGTATAACTCCTATTGAATTGTTGGTCATTATATTCTATGATCACCCGAACAGAACAAACGATGAAGTTGCGAGTCTGCCCAATTGCAGAAAAACGCATTTTCGGAATCACTGGCTGACTCAGCGAATACAGATCACCTGATTCGACATCTGTTCAAGCATTGCGATTTGCAAGTACTGAAGTTGAAGGGGCAGTGTCCCCGCTTGGCTTGTTAGAAACTACCTTGGAGGTAAGGCGTGGAAAAAGAAAAGATAATTAGAGGCCCGAAAGTCGTTCATCCTGAAAAACCGAGTGCCATTGGAAGTAGGAACAGTCTTAACCGCGATGGTAGAAATGAGTATCAGGAATCCGCTCTATTGATCGATGAAGAGGTCGACAAATTATTGAACCATATCTCAGCTAAGCTTCCTCCGGAAGTCCTTGGTAGACTGGATATCGGGGGCAATGTCAAGGACAAGCTGCATAACTACTATAACCAGAATCTGCAAAATATGCAGAACCGCTATCTGGTTACTATCGAAGATGAACTGCTAAAAAAGTACCATGATCTGGTGGATCGCGAAGAGACCAAGCAGCTGAACAAATACACCCCATTTAATATTGCTGAGATTTTAAAACACTTGGGGGGCGACCAGTTCAATACGTCTGCCATCGAAAAATCGATGGTGAATATCTACAAGCATCTCCAGGGCCATATGGAACGCGGTGTTCAGGAGTTCGAACACAATACAAACGCCCTGCTCAGGCAGAAAGATGATGTAGGCGCTTTTATCAGAAGGGATAATGCGTATGCCATTGTTAAGTGTTCGTTAAAAAACAACCAGAACAAACCTAAAACCGTTTTCGATGTTAAACTGGCTATCAACATCCTGGATTCAGAGCTCATCACACCTATCTATCATTATCAGAAACCCTTACAACAACTGCTGAAAGAGAAGGTGTCGGACCATATACAGACACTGATTGACAGAAATATCGCAGAGATCAACAGTGAAAAACTGAAGGATGGGCAACCTGAGCTGGAAGGTGATGAAAAGCTCATGGAGAAATTGAAAGCGGTTGAAAACCATCTCTCTTTCGACGATAATCTGGATGATGCTTCGAGTAAGCAGTATGATTTTATTGCCAAACGTTTCATAGACAGTCTCGAATCCGCAGATCTTGAGACCACTACCGAGGATATTGCAGGACAAGAGATTCGAGAAAACATCGAACGCATCCTTGAACGGGAAAACATCAAGAGCCGTGGTTTCAACCGAATTGTCAACGCTCTGACGACTATTCTTGATAATTCAAAAATGGGTTATCAACACATAGATAACCTGAAAAACGCCAGAGTCTGTGTGATTCGGGAATATGCGCATAAAAATAAAGAGGATTTACCTGATGAAACCTTTGACTTGCGACTGAGCTACTTTGATAGCGATCAGTTGTGTCAGATGAGAAAAGCGTATGATTTGCAGTTCAATGAACTGACAAATGAGATTGAAAAAGCCGGCAAGGTTGTGGACCTGATATATCTGGAATTCCGCAGAGAAAATGATATTAGCGACTATCAGGAAATCTCTCAGGAAATTTTGGAGGAGGGGGGCGCCAAAGCAAAAAAGAAGTGGTGGAACTTCGGCGCAGAGGATCCGGATGATGCAGAAGACCTGATGTGGGACGAACTTGCATTTATCATTAACAAGCAAAATACCGACGAAGTGGAAAAAGGGGCAACCAACGTTAGTCAATCCGATATTTTGAAGCATCGTATTCGCCTGATGAAGGAGAAAAGCCTCAAGATATACGGGACCCAATACCCGGAAGAACGAATTATCCTGGAGGAGAGAATCGAATTTCTACAGGCAAAATTCCAGGAGTTCTCTTCAATGATTAATCCTCACCACAGTCAGCAGGGATTGATCCTGGAGGTGGATATCACATCCGTTAAACGGCGACGCACCACAATGCATGCTATGTCAGATGTGTTAAATGAGTTTCTGTCCAAGGTCTCCAAAGGATTCTCAGATCAGACAGCAGCCGGGAATGGACCCACAAGCACGGACGCAGGCGATGAAATAAATCGTCAGTTTACTTCCGTTTTGAAGGATATGGATAAAAGTCTGGAAGAAGTGGAGGCGTAAGTGTAAGATACGAGCGGCTGGTGTTTCCGCTGCCGCTCTGATTTTCCCGCGTTTTCTCACCTGTTATTGATCCCGTTTCCTGGCGAAACGATAGATTTGTGCTTGCAACTTCTGAATATTATTCCCCACATCAAAGAAAAGAATCTGAAACGGTACCGTCCGTCCGGCGTTTAATTCGAGATTTTGTTTCAACCCCTTTTCCGCACGCATCTCATTTAATTCTTCGTTGGATGCCTCTGGCAGGTTTTTTGTTTCCTGGATGTCGCCGGCATAAGCGGTCGACTCGGACAGGACAGTCTTATTCTTGTCAAATAGAGCCCCTTTTACTTCAATCCAGCTGATGATAACATTTTGAGCATAGTCATTCCGGATCTCTCCTTCCAAAATGAAGATTTTCTTGTCACTGATTTTATTTGTGATGAGTCGGCCTTTTAAAGGTTCAATGAGCTTCAGCCGGGATTGCTTATCAAAACGTTCAACTTTAGAGATAGGAGCTGTTTGTGTGGGTTCTGTTTGAAAATAAAACCAACCTGATACACCCAAGAGGGCAAAGAGAATGACCAGAAGCACGATAACAACAAGGCGGTTTGGGCCTTTCTTTACAGACATGTCCTGTAGTTCCAGAGGATTATCAGTATCGTAGTCAGCAGAATCGGGCAATTCTTCCAGATCATCCAGTTCAACAAACGCATTCAATTCCGAATCCGTTCCCAGTGATCCAGTTTCGTCGTGGATATCCGGCCAACCATCATCAGCGTCCAGTTGTTTCCCGGCATTTTGAGAGGATTGTTTTACTGTTTTCGGTTTTAAAAATAGTGTTGATTTTTCATCTGATGAAATATCTTCCAAATCAGAGTCATTATCGAAATCTGGGTCGATCTCATCCGATAGATCTACAGATTCGAAGTATGCTTCTGTCGGACCTTTCGGCTCGGAATCAAACATGTCGTCGTCTTCCAATTCAGGATCATCGAAATCAAAGAGTTCGTTTGGCGCATTGAATGATTCTTTCTCATCCGCTCCAGAATCTACGTCGTCAAACAAACCATCTACTTCAATTTCATTCTCCTCGGGAATGCTGATGTTATCCAGATCCAAATCATCGTCAGGAGATTGGGATGTTTCCAAATCAGGCTCAAACGAGCCATCTAATCCATCTGTTTTATTTTCATCAGCTGAAACTTGAAAAACGTGACTACATTTCCCGCAACGAACAGAAATTGTGTCGCCATTAATTTTTTCAAGCGGTATTGAATAGCGCGTCCCACACTCGGAACAGTCGACGATTTTAAGGGGTTGCTTTTTCGAAAGAGCGGATTGATCCTGCTTATTCAGTGATATGGGTGTGTTGCATTTTGCACAGCGAACAAAGGTATTCTGATTCGGGATTTTGTGTTCATCAATTTTGTATGTGGCCTGACAATGTTGACATTGAATAAACATTTGTCCTCTTTATATATGCATGTCTTCAAAGTGTGATTAACGAAATGCGTTACCCATCCACCTGATCTGTGTGAAATAAAACGTTTAACTAGTCTGCCGACCGTTTCAGATCTGAAAAAGTCATTGAACTCTCAACTTAATACTTTGATAAGAGGTCCAGTGTTGCTGAATCTAGCCTTGATCTCGTTGTTGGGATAACCAGCAATAGTGACAGAGATCTCAACTGTTTTCTGCCTCTTCATTTGATTGCTAAATCTGCTCAGAATCATAGACCATTTTAAAGTTAAAAGCAAATAAGTGTTGCTATTACATCGAAAAAATTGTTAAGTTATAGTAACGACTTAGGTCTGAACTGAAATTGGGATATCCGGGGATGGAGAGATTCTTGAGCTGTTCATTGAGTCATGAGCCAATAATATCAAAATTTTACAACCCTGCCTAGATTTATCTGTCTGATCTTCAAGTATTAAATCACTAATTAAATGTTGTGATCTTGCGCTATGACAGCATAAGGGGAATGTGCAAAAAGTACTCTGTGACGAACCGGAATGGGGGAAAAGTAATCCCCCCCCCTCTATGATAAGAAATTCTTGGCGCTCAGAGCGAAAGAGGAAGTTTTTTGGACTTTTCTCTGATGGGTTATTGTGCTAAGGGTGAG
>Ga0208904_1000962_pt1 | contig 21143 bp, 14 predicted proteins | sample AntAceMetag02UKB_FD_184774 | JGI IMG/M metagenome (GOLD analysis project Ga0208904, IMG submission 184774) | Saline lake microbial communities from Ace Lake, Antarctica - Antarctic Ace Lake Metagenome 02UKB (SPAdes) (version 2) | ecosystem: Environmental > Aquatic > Non-marine Saline and...
GTCCAACATGGGAGAGATCACCGGTCTGTTGAATGGCATTCGACAATTGGTGATCCATGCCTTAAACGAGGGGGCAAATGATAACGAGGCCTTAAATGCTGACCAAAATGAGATCAATGCAGCCCTCAATACGATTGAAGAGATAGCTGCTAATGCCCGCTTTGCAGGCAAACACCTCTTGGATGGCTCCAATGGTGTTTCCGGATCAACGACAGGTGAGGGGTTGGAGTTTATTTCCGCGTCTACTCAAACAAAGGATGCCAGAGAAAATGGATTTGAAGTGCGTATTAAGAAACTTGCCGGTCGGTCCCATGTAGAAGGGACAGCCGCTTTGACGGATGAGATGGTCAAAGCGGGTGAGAGACTGGTGGTAATAGAGAACGGAAAACAGGCGTCCTATCAGTCTAAAAAAAATGACACTGTTGAAACAACCGTTCAGAATCTACGATCCCTCATCAATAAAAACGGGTTGGATCTGAGTGTTGAGCTGACAGAAGACCGTTTGCTGGATATTCATCACAACCAATATGGCGCCGATCATCAGTTTCAGATCGCGAGCAGTAGCGCTGGCGTTTTGGGTAGTGAAGCCGGTAAAATCCTGAATGTCGATAATGGTCAAGATATTGGAGGGACGATAAATGGAGAATCGGCTATTGGTGATGGGCGGTATCTAACTGGAATTGAAGGTGCAAATTGTACTGACGGTCTCAAAATTCGTTACCTGGGTGAAGATTTAGATCCTCGCTTGAAACCTGATTGTGAAGTCAGTGACATGGTAGATGAATCAGGGGATCCGATCACGAGTGAAGAGCCAGATATTCCACCTGAAGGGATAGCGGTCGGGCGTGTCTACCTGTCACAAAACTCTATGAAATTTCAGGTGGGAGGCAATAGGTCCCAGATGATTGAAATATCCTTGAGGGATATGAAACCAGATGGCTTTGCCACGGGGATTGCTAATAAATCAGGTTTTCGAAGCCTGCAGGATATTAAAGTAACCGATAATGATTCGGCTCAGGACTCATTGGCCTTGGTTGATGTTGCCATAAATCAGATTGCTTCAGAACGGGGGAAGCTGGGCGCTTTCCAGAAAAATTCTCTGGAAACAAACCTCTCGAATCTACGGGTGGCGAATGAAAACCTGATATCATCTGAATCGATCATCAGGGATGTGGATATGGCCAGGGAGATGGCAGTTTTTACTCGGAATCAGATTAAGTCTCAGTCGTCATCGGCCATGCTGGCCCAGGCAAACCAGAAGTCTGATCAGGTTTTGAAATTGTTAGCCTAAGAACTTTTTAAAGCGGAAGAATGAAGGGGATGTTTTTCGATTAGTGAAATAGTGAACCAGAAACGGTTTCCCACATCAATGTCTCCAGAAGTCAATTGTAGAAGGGAAATGATATGGGAAATCATTTCAACGCAATCAAATGTGGATACGTCCAATTTAAGGGCTTTTTGAGTGAAACAAAAAAAAGCCCTTAGTGGAAGAACATTGGTTCTTCTTTTAGTAAAGATTCTCATTTTGGATATCTGTTCATGCCTGAAAACTCAGCTGTGACACGATATCCGGACTGATTATCTTCTTAAAATCGGATGACAGAACTCTGTCATTGCGGATTTAAAAACACGGGTCTCTTAAAAAATGCGGGTTTTTTAAGAATCTGTTTTTCTATATTCAACAGGGAGGTGCACAAGAGAAAGTGTTTATGAATTATTTTATATTGGTACAGCCAGCAATGGATTGTTGGTTAACCATTAATCCCAAATTTCGAGAATGATAACCTTTACAAGGAGGTAGGTTATGAGTTTGCGAATAAATCACAATACCAGTGCGATTAATGCGCACCGGAACTTACAGAAGAACCAGAGTAATCTATCCAAGACTCTGGAGAAACTGTCATCCGGCCTGAAAATTAATCGGGCTGCTGAAGGACCGGCAGCTTTGGTAATTTCAGAACAGATGCGGGCCCAGCTTGCCGGCATGTCCCAAGCCATCGATAACTCGGAAACGGCGATATCTCTGGTACAGACAACGGAAGCCAACATGGGTGAAATCAGTAATCTTCTGACTAGCATGCGGCAGTTAGCCATTCATGCAGCTAATGAGGGTGTGAATGATGAAGTCATGGTGAATGCGGATCAGAAAGAACTGGAAAATGCCATGGAAACCATTGATCGGATTGCCGGCCAGGCTCAGTTTGGCAATAAGCGATTGTTGGATGGTTCAAGAGGATCTGCGGGAACCTCGACCGGGGAAAACCTTGAATTTGTCGGGGCTACTTTGGATACCGGCGACTCCCGGGAGAATGGCTTTGACGTCAAAGTCACCCAGATTGCCACAAAGGCCTCTTCGGAGGGGAAAGCAGCCTTGACTCAGGAGATCATTAATGCCGGTGAAAGGCTGACGGTGATCGAGCAGGGAAAGATGGCAACCTACACCACCAACAAGGATGATACGGCTGCCACGGCTGTTCAGAATCTCCGGTCCGAAGCTGAACGGAAAGGATTAGACCTTGATATTTCTCTGATGGAGGATAATCGGATATCGATTAGCCATCGGAATTATGGATCAGAAGCCTCTTTCCAGATTTCCAGCAGCACAGCGGGTGTGCTGAGCCAGAATGGTGGAGAAATCGAGACTGCTGAGTTGGGAACAGATATCAAAGGAACGATCAATGGAGAGTCTGCGATTGGCAAAGGGCAAGTGCTGAGCGGTGTTAAGGGAGCTGCCTGTGTCGATGGCTTGAGTGTCCGTTACTACGGGGATGGTAAGGACGGAATTATACCTCCCGGTTGCGAGGTTTCTGATATACAGATGGAAGGGCAGGAAGGCGAAGGTGCACAGCCTCAGCAGATAACCGCTGAGGGTGCTTCGGTAGGTCGGGTTTTTGTTGCCCAGAATTCCATGAGATTCCAAGTGGGGGCTAACCAGAACCAGACTGTGGGTATCTCCATTAAAAGTGGACATCCGGAAAGCATGTCTCGTGGCATAGCTAACCAGTCAGGATTCGAAAGTCTTGCAGATGTTGATTTGCGGACATTTCAGGGGGCCCAGGACGCTCTGATGCTGATTGACAGTGCCATCAACACAGTTGCGGCCGATCGTGGAGAGTTGGGGGCGTTCCAGAAAAATACCCTGGAAAGCAACTTGACAAATCTGCGGGTGGCAAATGAAAATCTGGTTTCATCTGAATCGGTCATCCGGGATGTGGATATGGCCAAAGAGATGGCAGAGTTTACAAAAAACCAGATTATGGCGCAGTCGGCTACAGCTATGCTGGCTCAGGCAAATCAGATTCCGGGAAATGTCCTGCAACTGTTGAACTAATTATTGTTCGTCAGGCGTGGCCGTTTCCGGTTGAACTTGGTTTGAAAATTAGAATGAATCAGATTGCTAAGGGAATGAGCTTCCCTGTTGATTCAAACCCTTTGATATTCTGGCTCATTTTAATTTGATTGAAATATGCCGTTCTGAGAGCTAGAGAAAGCTCAGATGGCATAATACCCATTCAACATGGATTGTTTCAAACAACAAGGAGGTTAAATTGGATGAAAATTGTTTTGTGTGTAGAGGATCACAGGATTTTCCTGTGAAAAGGAATGTTTTTTAAAAAATACAAGGAGGTATGTTATGAGTTTACGAATAAACAATAACATCAGCGCATTAAATGCACACCGAAATTTAAAGAATAATGATGACCGTTTGACCAGGACACTGGAAAAACTGTCTTCAGGACTTCAGGTTTCCCGGGCTGCGGATGGACCTGCAAAACTGGTGATATCCGAGCAGATGAGAGCACAGATTGGTGGTCTTCAGCAGTCGATTGACAACTCTGAGACATCCATTTCCCTTGTACAGACAACGGAAGCCAACATGGCGGAAATCAGTTCGCTGTTGACCGGGATTCGGCAACTGGCAATTCATGCTGCCAACGAAGGAGCGAATGACGAGATCATGCTGCAGGCTGATCAAAACGAAATTCGAAATGCGTTGGATACGGTAAACCGGATTTCTGCCCAAGCTCAGTTTGGTAACAAACGGTTACTGGATGGTTCCAATGGTGCCTCAGGATTTACAACGGGTGAAAACGTTGAATTTGTAGGTGCCAGCTTGAAAACAAAGGATTCGAGTGAGCATGGCTTTGATGTTAAGATCACCCAGAATGCCACACGGTCTGGTGTCGAGGGTGCATCCGCTTTGACCCAGGAGATGGTGACAGCCGGAGAGAAGCTGACGGTGATCGAAAACGGTAAAATGGCTTCTTATACTTCGAACGTCAATGACACCGTTGCTACAGCAGTCCAGAATCTGCGTTCTGAAGTTGAGCGGAATGGTCTGAACGTTGATGTGAGGGTGGAAGACAGTGGTATCATTTCTGTCCAGCACCGCCAACACGGATCTGATTATGGTTTTCAGGTTATGAGCAGTACTGCCGGAGTTCTGTCCGAGGTTGGGGAAGAGATTGAAAGCACCAACAACGGTTTGGACATAAAAGGTACCATCAACGGTGAATCGGCAGTTGGGAATGGCCGGGTCTTAACAGGCATCACCGGTGCCAGTTGTGTGGACGGTCTCAGCGTCCGGTATTCCGGCAGCGAGAAAATCGGGATTCAGGAAGAGTGTGTTGTCTATGATCGTTTTGATGAAGATAGTGAGGTTCAATCTGTTGAACAGGAACAGATCCCTTCCGAAGGAAAATCAGTGGGTCGTGCGTTTGTTTCTCAGAAGTCCCTGAAATTCCAGGTTGGAGCAAATCAAGGGCAAACCGTGGGGATATCCCTGGGGAGTACCCATTCGGATAACCTGGCCAGGGGTATCTTGAATATCAGCGGATACCGGAGCCTGAATGATGTGGATGTAACAACCTTCCAGGGCGCCACGGACACACTTGCTCTGGTGGATGAGGCCATTAGTGGAGTGACACAGCTTCGGGGTTCGTTGGGTGCTTTTCAGAAAAACACCCTGGAGAGTAATCTCTCCAACCTCAGAGTGGCCAATGAAAATCTCATTTCGGCTGAGTCAATCATTCGTGATGTGGATATGGCTGCGGAAATGGCAGAGTTCACGAAGCATCAGATTATGATGCAGTCTGCAACGGCCATGTTGGCTCAGGCCAATCAGATTCCACCGAATGTTCTGAGACTGCTCAATTAAAAAGAGTGGTGCATCTGCCTGATGAATCATCAGGTAGATGTTCTGAGGGTTGTCTTGATGACCAGATACCCTTCAACAGGACGTTTGGTAGAAGATCTTTGTGGATTTAAGGGTCGGCTAAAAAACGAGTTCACATTCTGATTGCAGAATGTCCAGTGCTTTTGGGACTTTTGCAAATAGATTATATGCAGTTATTTTATAACGATCCCTGAGTGACCGAGTGTGAGAATGGGGAATGTTGTATTTGCGAGGGATATTCATGCTGGCGGAGTGTTTTACAAGGAAAAATTCGCCAGTGGGAATGATTCTTTAAGGATGCGGCAACCTGGTTTCTTTGCTCTCTGGTTTCAAAAATACCGAAAATGGTACTTCCGGATCCGGATAGACCGGCAGCGATAGCATCTCTTCCCATCAGGGTGGTCCGGCATTTTTCAAGTTCTGGATAGCGCTTTGTTAATGGGATCCAGAAATCGTTCATTTCCGGCCTGAGACTTGTCAATTCGTCCATAGTGTACCGGTTCAACGGTGCAGTCTGGCCTGAGATTCGGCAGTTCCTGTATGCCTCGGCAGTCGATATTGAAAATCCAGGATAAACCAGCAACAGATGCAAAGGTGCAAAATCAGGAAGTTGTGAAAGTTTCTCGCCGATACCACGGGCTAGAGAGGGTTTTGATTTAAGAAAAAAGGGGACATCTGCTCCCAACTGCAAGGCCATTTGCCGTATTCGGTCTTCAGGTATTGATAAATTCAGCAACCGCTTCAACACAACCAGCATTCCCGCCGCATTACCACTTCCACCCCCCAGACCGGCACCTGTCGGAATATTTTTTACCAGTCGGATCTTAAGAGAGAACTGCTGTTTGACTTCCTGTTCCAGTAATCGAATCGCTTTGATCACTAGATTGTTTTCAGGGGATAAATTCTCCAGATTCCCCTCCAATTGCAAGCCATTACCATCAGAAGGTTGCAGCTCAATTTCGTCAAACAGTGAAACCGGTAGGAAATCCAGTAGAAGATCATGATAGCCATCAGGCCTTTTCTTCTGAATACGAAGAAAAAGGTTGATTTTTGCCGGTGTTGAAAACCGGCAGAATTGGACTGGATTCATCAGAGATATTTTGTCACTTTGAAAGGGTTCACCACCATTACGATGCAGCCCCCTGAAGGGTTGGTATTGGCGGCGCATGAGGAAAATTACGTGACAAGCCTTGGGAGAAAGCAACACTATCTGCGCCGCAGGTCTTTTCTGGGAGCCATAATGGCCGGTTCACTTTTTCCCTAAATACTTTTCGATAGCCGTCACAAACACGGATTGTGGCTGAGCCCCGGAAATGATCTCGCCTCTGACGGAATCGGATTTTTGATCGTATCTTCCAATCACAAATCCTGGAGTTCCTCGAATGCCAACCTCGGCGGCAACCTTTTGATCATTTTCGACCCGGCTACGGTACTTTTCTGATGCAAGGCAGGATTTGAAGAGCTTCAAGTTCGATATCCCGGTTTTTCTGGCATACTTGAGCAGATCATCGATGGTCAGGTTTTGGTAATTTGTGAATAGCATATCGTGATACTTCTCAAAATTTCTCTGATCTCTGGCACATTCTGCCGCGATGGCCGCTTCATCCGCTTCTTTGTGAAAAGCGAGGGGAGAGTGGCGATAACCGAAGGACACTTTTCCCCGATAGGTTTTTCGCAACTCTGATAAAGTGGTTTGTACCCGGTTGCAGAAAGGGCATTGATAATCTGAAAACTCCAGGACCATGACGGATGCTTTTTTACTTCCCCAAATGTAAGCGGTTTCTACTGGTACGCGAACCAGGAATTCATTTGGCTTCTGCAGATAGGAGACAATCAGCCCTCTTTTCACTGCTTTCTGGTATAGCTGGTCATAATAGCTGGAAAGGGCCTGCATCTGCAGTAGGTCTTTTATGCGTGGCATCAGCTGTTCGAGCGTTCCCCTGCTTTGCAGCTTGTTTTTGAGATAAAAATTTGTAGCGACCTTATCTGAAATTTCCGGTTTGTATGTCTGTCCGAATTCCGGGAATTTTTTTGACAATTTCTTTAACGCATTAATCTGAAGATTGCGTACCAGTCGATTGTGAAGCTCAACTCTCAGTTCATTAATCTTTTTATCTTCGATCTCTTGAATTGTAACCGGTTTATTATCAACCCGTGCGACAACACGATTTTCACCATTTTCTGTTTTCTGCTCGCTGGTTGCGTTTAGCGGCAACCCGACAGACAAGACCAGTATCACAAACAAGATAAGCAGGCTGAAGGGGCTTTCTATTTTTTTCATATATAGCATTGTGTGGTGTTTGAGTTCACAGGTTTTACAAACACTCTTTCAGCGAACTCCAGGAAAATTAAGTATCAAATGCGGAAAGCAGTGATGATTTGTCTTCAAACAATTTCTGGATATCTTCATGCATCTCTGCTGGCATTTTCTCTTTCTGCAGAGCGAATTGAAAGAAGAGGTCCAGGGAATTGATCATTGTTTCCATGTCATCATCCGAATGAACCAGCCTTCCAGAAAATTTCTAATTTTCCGGGCACGCAGATCTTGAAGCTCTGTGATTTCCTTCTCTTCACAATAATCATTAAACAACACTTCAACATCCTCAATGGTTCTCTCCTGCAAATCATCTTCCAGGGATAGTTCGGATGAGAGGTGTGTGCCGAACTCTTCCAGGAGGCCTTCAAAAACAGATGGTGCCAGTGTCAGTGGCTCTTCTTCCTCTCCACCGTCCTGAGTTGGATCGGGAAATCCGGATGGCATGATATCTTCAATTCCAGAGTCTCCCATTTTTTCCTGCAGGTAATCAGCCCAGTTTTGATCATACTCTTTCAACATCTGATTCAACACCTTCAGGTCGATTTCGGTGTCCGGATTTTGAATTTGTGACAGAGTGCGATAGAACATCGCCACGACAATCTGGTTCAGAAATGCGGGGGCCTCTTCCTGCTCCATAAAATACAGAATGGCATGAACCATCATACCCTTGTTGCCATCATTCTCTTTCTCGAAACGGATACGCATTTCCTGATGTTTTGTTTTCAGCAGTTCCATAAATTCCGGAGTCGCAAGGGCCTCAATCTGATCAGGGGCTTTTTCATGTTCGGCGACAACCCGGTTTACGTCATCGGTTGAAAAAGCAATATTCTCCAGTTCTGGCTCAAAAATCAGGCTGGGCAGATTTTTCAGATTTTGTTTTACTTTTGAGGGCGTTATCTGCTTTTGGATAGGCTTACTCGCCTGCAACTTCTTTTTCGCAGCAACTTTTTTCTGTAGTTTGTTCTTTTGGCGGTTAGCAATTCCTGCTTTTTTAGTTTTCTTTTTTTTAGCCATGATTTTTGATTGGGTTTAAATCCAGGTCAATGAGCAAAAGGTTGAGATAAATTACCTGTTGCATCACAGATGGTCGGGTGATTACTGTAAGGTATCGGATGTGACACTATCCAGACTTTTTTCGAGGCTGATTTGCGGATGAGCTAATTCAATCAGCAGTCTTCAGATGGCAGTTGTTTAGACCCTCAGCCGCTATTATGCAAGAATACTCGAAAACTATTGATGAAATCAACCCAAATCGGGTACGAACTTGAGCAAAAAGAGACCAGAATACGTTTGTCAATCCTGCGGTGCCAGATTCCCAAAATGGACGGGTCGCTGTGGACACTGTGGTGAGTGGGACACCTTAAGCGAGCAGATCTCAGAAACGAAGAAAACTTGGGTGGCTTCGGAAAACCGACCTCAGGGTCTCGGTAATATCACCGTACATGAATCTGAGGAACGCTGGATAACCCAGGTGCATGAATTTGACAGAGTGGTGGGAGGAGGCATTGTTCGGGGCTCAGTTGGTTTGCTGGGAGGAAGCCCCGGTGTTGGGAAATCCACCTTGATTCTGCAGTTGCTGGCTCGCTTGGTGAAGAACCAGCTGAAAGTTCTATACGTTTCCGGGGAAGAGTCAGCCAATCAAATCAAACACCGTGCTGATCGCCTGATGATTCACCAGGATGAACTGCTGGTACTGATCGCTTCGAATCTGGAACAGATTCTTGAGAATCTTAAGGAGATTCAGCCTGATTTTGTGGTGATGGATTCGATTCAAACCCTGTATACGGAACAGTTGACGGCCAGTTCCGGGACCGTGTCGCAGGTTCGCGAGTCTGCCGGTATTCTGATGAGATACGCCAAACAGACTAATACTGCCGTGATGTTGATCGGGCATGTGACCAAAGAAGGAGATATCGCCGGTCCCAGAACCCTGGAACACATGGTTGACTACGTGCTCTATCTGGAAGGTGAAAAAAAAGAGCAGCAACGGGTTTTGAGATCTGTTAAAAATAGATTCGGGACAATCAATGAGGTCGGGCTCTTTAAAATGACAGAAAAAGGATTGGTGGAAATCAGCAAACCAAATTCATTGTTTGTCGATCAGTTCCTCTCCACACATTCCGGGACAGCAGTTTTTGCCGCAAACGAAGGGTCGCGGACTCTTTTTCTTGAGGTGCAGGTTCTGGTCGGGGATACCCAGCAGAATCATCCCGCCCGGACAGCTATGGGTATGGACCGTAACCGCCTGCAATTGATTATTGCCATCCTGGAAAAACATCTGAGAATGGATTTCAGCAATAATGATATTTACATCAATCTGGCGGGCGGTTTTCGGGTCTCCGAACCGGCAATCGATCTGGCACTGTTAGCGGCGCTTCTGTCCAGCCATTTGAATTTCTCACTTCCGGATAAATCCGTTTTCTTTGGTGAAATTTCCCTGACAGGAGAGTTCCGCAAGGTTTCTGGTGTAGAAGAGCGGATCTATGAAAGTGAGCGCTGTGGATTCAAACGGGTCTATCTGCCTGCCCAAAGCTTGAAAAAATCAAGCATGTCGCGGTTTTCGATAGAAATTCATTCGGTCAGGGATATTCATCAACTCATGGATTTTCTCCAGTGAGAACATCAGCATGGCAAAACCCATTCAAGTAGCTGAGGATCAAATTACATTGCAGATACAGGTCCAACCCAGAAGCTCCTCAAATAAATGGGGCAAGCTGGTTGATAACCAGTGGATTCAGCTGCGTATCACCTCCCCGCCGGTTGACGGGGCTGCGAACAAAGCTGTTCTGAAACTGATTGCCAAACGTTTCAAGACAGCCAAATCGATGGTGGCTATTATCAAGGGTGAAAAAAGCCGTTATAAAACGATCACAATCAAAGCCTACGATCCAGAACGGCTGCAGGAATTTTTGAAAGAATACCCTACCGTTTGAAGACATAGCTCAAAAATATCCAGAAAAATCTGTTCAATCGGGCATAATCTCATTGTTTGAATTTCTTATTCAGGTTTTTACTGATAGCGGCTTCAGCACCTATAAACCGGGAATATATTTCGCCGCTTTCGTCATGTGCAGTGACAGTGGCCGAGACTTTTGAGCTGCTGCTTTCTTCGATGGTCATGGAGATGAAAAAATCCTTTGCAAAGGGAATCGGTTTGATAAACTCCCCCTTCTGAATTTTCAGAGGAAGGCTGCCAGCCCCGTGAAACTCTCTCGCCCAGATCAACAAAGCCTGCAAGCAGGTATCTTCAGCAAAATAGTTGAACATTTCCAATGGAAATTGACCCCATTGATTCTGTCCGGATTCTGGTGTATGGCATTTCAGCATCAACTTTTCCCGGTCAAGTTGTAGCAGGTGGGTAACGTTTCGAAATATCGGTCCATGGAATAGAGTCCCATTCTCGTACAATTCATCCGCGGGTTGCGCGTCAGCTGACTGAAATTCCGGGACTGTCAATGGGGGGAGAGTGTTTTTTTTGCTGGAGAGAACGATCTGGGATCCATAGTGGAAAACGGGCTTACCTTGTGGGTTTTGACTGGACACACGCACTTCGAAAGTAACCATACCAGCTTCATTGTCTTTTAGCGTTTCCTTGAGATCAATAACGAACTCTTTGTCCGCTGAATCCTTGAATACCACACCTTTAAAAACCTGCGCATTTTCAATGGATTGGAAATGATATCCTGGATACAGTCGTGCGCAACTGTCTGTCATCCAGGATATTGCGACGATCAGAGGCAGGACAGGCTCACCATCAATGGCGTGATCATTTAAAAATGGATTTGCAGCTAGAGACAGTGTCTTAGTGATGCGATAGGAATCTAACTCAGGTGTCAGTTGCCTGGGGATGGTCATGGAACTGCCAATGACCACTTGTGGAATATCACCAAAAACAGGTTTCAGTCCATCCGCCATCATTTTCGCCCCCACCGGAATAGGTATGATATCAACCTCGCGCTGTTCAAAGAGTTTTTTGAGCTCCGGGGTTACCATGCCACCATCCCATGGCCCCCAGTTATTGGCGATAACATGGCAAGCGGGGTAATGGTGTTTGAAGCTGTGAGAAAATTTATTCAGAATTTCATTGGCTGCGGCATAGTCAGCCTGTGCTTCGTTACCATAAAAACCCGCTGCTGATGAGAACAGTACCAGATAGGCCAGCTTTTCAATGGAAACCATATTGAGTAGTGTGTTTAGTCCGGAAATTTTCGTCTTGTAGACAGCCTCAAAGTCTGCAGCGGTTTTCTTTTCGATGAGGTTGTCTGCCAGAACCCCGGCACCATGAATGATACCTGTTATCTCGCCAAGCTTTTTAACGACAGGAGCCAATTTCGTTTTTAGTGCCTTGGCGTCATTGATATCGGCAGAAAGATACACGGCTTTTGCGCCTGCAGTTTGAATATCGTAGAGTGTCTTTTGAATCTCCCGGCCCGCGACGATCTGTTTCAGCCTGCCGGAAATTTTCATTGGGGTGGGTTTTTCTCCAGCGGCGATGAAGGCTTCCATACATCGTTTTTTCAGTTCCTTATCATCAGAGCAGCCTTTTGCCCAATCCGGTTCATCGGCTGGGATTTCCGAGCGGCCCAGTAGGATGAAACCGCACTGGTACTGTTTCGCCAATTCAATCACGCAGGACGCTGTGACACCTTTTCCACCACCACTGACCAGAAAAACACTGGAAGTCTCTATTCTGGCAGCTGTTAATTGATCTTGTTCGTCCACTGACTGAACCATTGCCGTAAGTGTGAATCTCTCTGTGGGTGTGTGCCCCACTTCGCTGATACGACAATCAGAATCGGACATTTCCGAAATAATTTTTTCAGAGGCTTCAGTATCACTGATCTCGGGAGACAGATCCAATGCTCGACAAAAAACGGGCTCCCACTCGATATTGGCCGTTTTCAGTAGGCCGAACAGACCGCCGGCAACCGGGCTGGCGTCAGAATCAAATTGATATCCCAGCTTGCCGTTGATCCGGGTGACGGTCATGAAGGTTGCGCGATGACTGGCTGCCGCTTTATTCAAGGGTTTTGCCAGGTGTTTGGCGACTAAAAAAATCAGTTTCAAGACCTGTTTTTCACTGCTGGAAAACCTTTCTTTGGCTGATAAATCGCTGGTGACGCGGGGGTGTAGATGAATGAAAGAAGAAATGGGGCCATGAGCCTGCTGAATCTGGTTAAGGGTCTCTGTCAGGCTCGATTCATCTGCATTTTTCAATGTAAACGAATGTGCTGTTTTAGATTTGATCTTACTGGGCTGGATGAGTTCTACTGGAGGCACAAGAATCACGATCTGTTGCCAGCCTTTCTGCTCTAGAGCAGTTACGAGTGCTTGGGTCAGTGGTGTACCGTCGTCAGTGATGAGGCAGACTTGATCCTGGGGGGGACTGCACTCCAACGAGTCCGGCACAGGAAGTTTTTTCAGCCGGACTGTTTTTCGTGCAATCTGATGGGTTAGTTCTTCAGTTTTTTTTTTGAAGTTTTTGCTGGTTCAGGTGAGGTGTTAGACCCGATTCCCTGGCCCATCTTTTCGATGATCTGCTCCAGGGTTCTCAACTCGGAAAGTTCTTCCGGATTGACTTCCGGTAGTTCGGGTAGCCGTTCCTGCATCCCGTTTAAAATTTCTACCCGTTTGATAGAATCGATCCCCAGATCTGCTTCCATGTCCATATTCAGCTCAAGCATTTCGGATTGATAACCGGTTTTTTCGCTGACCACCTCCAGTAAGGTTTTTGCTAGAATCGCAAGATCAATACCTGAACCGGACGGCGCTGTGTCAGCAACTGATGTTGCTGCAACCGGGCTGCTTTCGACCGGAGTTTCTGCTAGCATGTGCTCAACAATTTGACCCAGGGTTCTCAATTCGGAGAGTTCTTCCGGATTGACCGGTGGTAGTTCTGGCTGTTTTTCCTGAATACCGTTTAAAATTTCCACTCTTTTAATAGAGTCGATTCCCAGATCTGCTTCCATATCCATGTTTAATTCCAGCATCTCTGATTGATAGCCGGTCTTTTCACTGACGACTTCAAGGAGCGTTTTGATAAATTGTTTCTTATCTACACCCTCAGCCGTGGTTGACACTGTGGCGACTTTCTGGGTCTCAGCCTGCACAGGAGTGCCATTCCCATCTCCCGGACCCGGAGACATGTGCTCGATAATCTGTTTGAGAGTTCTCAATTCAGAAAGCTCCTCGGGATTAACCGGCGGCAGATCGGGCATTTTTTCTTGAATACCGTTTAGTATTTCAACTCGTTTGATTGAATCAATTCCCAGATCAGCCTCCATATCCATATCCAGCTCCAGCATCTCTGCCTGATAGCCTGTTTTTTCGCTGACCACAGCCAAGAGCGTCTCTTCAAGTGTTTTAACAGAGAATCCAGAACTGACTGGGCTCGGGGCTGGTGTTGCCTGAACGGGTGCGATGGGTTTTGGTGGTTCAGGAACAGGTGCCGGTTGAGCTGGCATCGAAACAGGAGGAGCTGGCGGCGTGTAAGGTCTAGCTTGTGTGGTAAATGTCGGAGAGACAGTCGGTTGCGGTAATGGCTGAGTAGAGATCGGCCTGAACTGTCCAGCTGAGCTATTCCCGGCCGGTTGCTGTGCCCTCAGAATTTCAAATGAGTTTTGAGAATACGCGGCTTGTTGCTGTAAGTACTGCTCATGAATGCGCAGGGTGTCGCCCTGGTGTTTATGAAATTGTCCAATACTCTGAGCTACTTGCGGTGACATGGCGGCGGCGTCCGACTGAGCTTGTTGCTGCATAATCTGAAAAAAGCTTCTGGAATATTCAGCCTGACTGCTTAAAAACTGTTCATGTAGATGCAGCGTTTCACTTTGATGCTGATGAAAGTTGGCTAGATTGCGTTCCAGTGACTCAATGGAGATTTGGGCCTTATCAGCCCTTTGGTTCGTCTGAGCTTCAATGGTGATTTCTGTTTCAGTTTTATTCATTTCCGGTTTCTGAATATTTTTAGAGACGGTCGGTTGAGGCATTTGGGTTGCCCCCGACTGGATTTTGTGTCCGTCATTTAATGCTTCTTCAAACACTTTTTTTGTTTTTTCACTGACATAATTCATACCGCCAAGTTTCAGGGTCAAGGCGTTCTTTTTGGGTTCCGTAAATTCAGGAATGAGTTGGTATGGGTCGATATCGGCGAGAGCTAACCCGGCAATCCGTAGGCGTAAAACCGCTTCCCGGAATTGTCGATCGCTATCTTTCTTGGCGCTGGCATTTAAGGCGACAGAAATATAGGGCTTATCCTGTAGAATATTGTCAACGAGTTTTGAAAGGATGCTCTGGGGGCCGAACTCTATGAAAAAGTAGCCGCCATCGTTATGTATGTTTTCGATTTCATCCTTGAACCGTACGGAATTTAAAATATGTTCCTGCAGAGTCTTTTGGATCACTTTAGGGTCTTTGCTATACGCTTTTCCCGTAGCATTAGAATAGACACGACACTTGGGTTTGGAGAACTTGGCTGCTTTGATGGCTTCAGCAAACGGTTTCTGGGCGTGTCCCACCAGTTTGGTATGGAATGCTGCGGAGACACCGAGCAGCACCGTGCGGTATTTTAATTTTTTCAAATGCTTTTGAGCCGCAACCACATCTTCTTTCGGACCTGCCAGTACCACCTGGCTTCTGGAATTCATATTGGCCAGGGTGACTTCCGGGAATTCGCTGATATCCTTTTCAAGGTTTTCAATTTCCCCCATCACTGCCAGCATACTGCCCGCATCGAAATCGGGATCGTCCGGTGCGGCCATTGCTTTCCCGCGGGCTTTGGCCAGTGTAAAATAGTCTTCGGTGCTCAATACTTTTGCAGCCCAGAGAGCGGTCAGCTCCCCAAAACTGTGCCCGGCCACAAAATCCGGTTTAAATCCGGCCTGATTCAGGATTTGCATCTGTCCTGCACTGAAGACACCAATCGCTGGCTGAGCATTTTCTGTGAGTTGTAAACGGGCAGCCTGTTCTTTCTTCTCCGCCTTATCAAATGTGGGCGGTGGATAGATGATGTCAGAAAGAGGGTCGAGTTTATCTTCGATGAACAGTTCATCCATGGCGATCTGACTTTCCATCAACGGCGGGAAATTATACACCAGCTCTTTTCCCATGTTGGAATACGGGGAACCTTGTCCGGCAAACAGAGCAACCACTTTACCCGCTGGATTGATACCCTTTTTCTGATAGGTGATCCCTTGCAGCAGATCCCAGAACTCTTCTTCCGGTTTCTCCTTGAGCGTTTTGATGCTTAATTGCAGCAGCTTTTCTGCTTCTGCAGGGGTTTCTGCGACAAAACCGACTCGAGCGGCGTCTTCAACAGGGGTTGTTGAGCCGCTGTTTCCGGAAATCCGGTAAAACGTCTGGTCTGAATCATCGGATTTGAATTCGTCATGGATCGCTGTACAAACCGCAAGCAGTTCTTCGTGTGTCGCAGCAGAGAATAAAAACGGTTGCGCGACTTTATGAAGTCGAAATTTTTCCGTCTCCTTTCGTTTGTACTCTTCCAGAATAAAGTGAAAATTGGTCCCACCAAATCCAAAAGCGCTGATGGCAGCTCTCCTGGGAGGGTTGCTCTCCGGGTGAATCCAGGGCCGGACAGCTGTGTTGAAGTAGAAGGGAGAGGATTCCAGGTTGAATTCCTTGTTGGGCTCTTTCAGGTTGATTGTCGCTGGTAGAACCTTGTGATAAAGCGCCAGCGCTGTTTTGATGATACCGGCGGATCCGGCTGCATTTTTAGTATGCCCCATTTGTGATTTGATGCTTCCCAGGGCAATCTTCTTCACTCTCTGGTCGTTGGCCTCATAAAACTGTTTCAAGGCACTGATTTCAGCCAGATCTCCTGCTGCTGTTCCTGTCCCATGTGCTTCCAACAGATCGATAGAACTCGGTTTAACACCGGCATCTTTATAGGCTCTCTGCAACGCCAGTATCTGACCTTCAGCTCTTGGCGCATAGATACTCTTAAAGCGCCCGTCACTGGAGGAGCCGTTACCTTTAATGACCGCGTAAATTCGGTCGTTATCTCTTTCCGCGTCTACAAGTCTCTTTAAAAGAACCATGCCGATGCCTTCTCCCACAATCATGCCGGAAGAATTAACATCAAAAGGTTGTGAGTTTTCATCGGGTGAAAAGGCCTGGGTCTTGCTGAAACAGAGAAACATGTAAGGGGAGTTGTCGGTGTCGACTCCTCCGGAAATCATCATATCCGCCCGATAGTCGAGTAGTTCGTTGATGGCCATGCGAATACCACTGAAGGAACTGGCACAGGCAGCGTCGACCACGCAATTGGTTCCACCAAGATTCAATCGGTTGGCAATCCGTCCGGCGACGATATTTCCCAATGCACCGGGAAAAGAGTTTTCCTCCCAACCGACATACGCTTTTTTAATTTTTTCGACAATAATGTCCGTATCCTGATCTGAGACGCCACTGTTCTTGAGCACTTTCTCCCAAATAGGATATTGCAGGCGTGAGATCAACGGGACCATCAGTTTTTGTCCTCCACCGACACCCAGAATGACGCCCATGTTTTGACGTATATTATCAGAGGCATTTTCGTAGCCGCCGTCCTTCATCAGTTGCTTTGCGATAATCAGTGATAATAACTGATGAACATCTGTTACTTCCAGAATGTTGGGGGGTAATCCGAACTCCATGGGGTTAAAGTCGATATCCGGGATAAATCCACCTCGCTTACAGTAAGTCTTGTCTTCTGCTGTTGGATCCGGGTCGTAATAGTCTTCCAGGTTCCAGCGTGAAGGGGGGACATCGGTGATACAGTTAATCTCTTTGACAATATTATCCCAGTAGTCCTGCAGGTTTTTGGACTGGGGGAAAATTGCGGACATACCAATGATGGCGATGGGTATCTCTTGCAGTCTTGAGTGCAGTTCTTTATCCGCACTGCTTTTCTTAACCGGCATGTTTATCTCCAATGGTTCACCAGTTTGTATAAAACGATCAGTAATAAGTTAATCCCTTCACGGTCAGGCTATGAATCCACGGTGTCGGAGGCAGAATTTTCCGTTGTAGGGTAAAATCGTTGACTTCGGCCGATTGGTGCCGGCTAATGAATATTATCGTGATTGGTTGCTTCTTCCCCACCTAAATAAGCCACCGTATTTTCGATATTAAACAATAAATGGGGGTGATGTTGAATGTCTTTATAATCTTCTCTTTTATCATTAAAAAAAGAAGTCGGCAAATGCACTCGACTCTCTACATTATGTAGATTCGTTCTGGCAGGCGATTTATTGCGAAAGGGTTATTGCCGGCAGTTCAATTCAAAATATAGATGCGATATCAGCCTATCTTACTCTGTGATGCATAAATGATTCCTTAAGAAGAGCTGGACAAAGCAAGAGCGGTCGACTATTGGAAAGAGGCTGGAAACTGCGTGCCGGCAATCTTTTTCAGGATCTACCGGAACGCGTTGCTGAACGAAGATTTGATCTTGGACTTTGTTATGATGAGGTTAAAAACGCATGATGTTCCTTGTTTTTGATATCAATTTTAACGGTGGATTGTTCATCACTCTCTTTCTCGGGCTTCACTTCAACCTTCTTTTTGACGGGTGCTTGGTTGATTGCGGTGGAAGTCATTTCCGAAAGCGACTTCTTCCGATTCCTGGCCAGTCGGTCAGTGGCTCCCGTGAGCATATCTTTGTAAGTTATTTCCAAATGGTCCATTTCGTCGCAGAGATCTGTGAGGATATTGACGCTGTCTTCCGTTTCATTACCCTCTACAGAAAAGAAACCTTCCGGTGGAAGTGCATTCAAGGGTTTTGCGATTTTCTTCTGAAAATTGGTGACCGCTGTTTTTGGTAGCTCTTTACCTTGTTGTAAGCGCACCACTTCCATCACAAATTTCAAGAGGGTTTCCCGTTTAAGTACATCAACCGAACAGTAACTCAAAAACTTCTGATAACTTTCAAAATAGTCGTTGGGAACCATCAAAGTGCAACGCACAGGGTTCTGAACTTCGAGAGACGCTATTTCAAGATCCTGCCCCGCCTCAGGGTCTTCATGAACCATCAAGACGAACTCATAGGCCTCTTTGAAAAATTGATTCAGATTGGTGGCCAGTTCAATGGAAAAACTGAACTCTTCTGGCAAGTGGTATTTGACAAGCAGTGGCTTAAACCCCTCTTTTTGAATCTCCCCACCTGCTGATTTTAGAACCGATGAAATGGCCAGGTATTTTTCCAGGTACGAGTCCCAACGGATACCAACCCGGTCAATTGCCATCAAAAAGGCAATTAAGACTTCGTTATTGGCGACCGATTTTTCATACTTAAAAAATTCCCAATGGGTTTGCAGAAGCTCGTAAATCTCTTCTGAAACCTTTTTCAAAGCATTGAGGTCGTTCAGGAAATGGTCTTTGAAATCGTTTGCTTCAATAAACTGTTCCAGTTTGATATTCTCGGCCAGAAACTGCTTCTTAGTTTTCTCGATCGACTTGCAATATTCCTGATCAAAAAGCCGGGATCGAATTTCATTCTGGATAAAATGCCCCAGCGTATTTGCCTCAACATGTTTACCGAAATTAGAGAAGAAATCGTTACAAAGTTGGGTATAAAAGTCGAATGTGTCCTGCATGAGCTTGAAAAAGGCGTCACTCACAGGAATCGTCTTTTTGAACTGTTTATGTAATTCGCTGATTATCAAGGTAGCTCCAATGCTAGTGTGACATTTTAATGTTCCATCCAGGTTGTTTTACCAAATCCGCTAGTGATTATCCCCGGCATCCCTTATTTTTCTTTCAAGAGTAACAATTCACCACATTTCTGTTATCAAGGGGATCATGATCTCCTTGGCGGCGTGGACACGGAATAGCTGTTTTCAGTTTACTAATTCTGTTTCAGCAAAGAAGTAGGCTATTTCAACAGCAGCCGTTTCTGGCGCATCTGAACCATGAACCGTATTTTCACCGACTGAGTCGGCGTAATCCGCTCGAATCGTTCCTTGATCCGCATCCTTTGGATTCGTGGCACCCATGATTTCCCGGTTTTTAGCGATGGCGTTCTCACCTTCCAGAACCGTCACAACCACCGGTCCACGTGACATGAAAACGGTCAGTTCCTCAAAAAACGGCTTGTCACTATGAACGGCGTAAAATCCCTGGGCTTCTTTAAGACTGAGGTGCAGCATTTTTGTAGCGGTTATCTTCAGATCGGCTGTTTCAAACCGGTTAAGGATATTTCCAATGACACCTCTTTCTACACCATCCGGTTTTATAATAGATAAAGTTCTTTCCAAAGTCATGCTTTCTCCTTCAATTATGAGGTTCGTATTAAATATTCAGTTATTTGTCTGTTGATCTACCATATTACAATAATTGCTCGGTGCGCAAAATGATCAAAGTCCATTTTTAGTCATTTTTGTTTCAATCATGGGACTAATAACGCCAGACCCCTTTTTTACCTTTTCTGGCATTCTTTTGAGCTTGTAAGTAATCTTTCTCTTTTGGGGATTTTCCTTGATCTAGGAAATAGAAGGAAAGCCCTTGCTGGATCATCCAGAGATTGACATCCTGCGTGCGTTCCCCTTTTGTGGTTTTAACCGATCGAAATAACGATCCGGTAAAACGCCTGGAGCGTTCTTCATAGTTGAGCTCAGCCAGAATTTCACGGTTCAGCAATTCACTACCCAAAGTCTGGATCACATACTTTTTCCACTGTGCTCTAAAACGCTTACTTCCGTTGATTGAGCCAGCAGGGGAGACATACGAAAGATTCAGTCGCAGTGTTTTGGTTTTATCATCTCGATTACTGCCTGACAGACTGGATGCGAGGATCATATATATTTTTCTGTCCTCTATTTTTATCCAGACCGACTTTGCGTCTTCATCGATCCGTGCCACCGTGCCACCGATGGTTTGTGCCTCTCCCGCCCGAGGCGCATATATCTGTGGGGATGCATCGTTGATATTTCTTCGTTTGGGTTTGACATATTTATACGAGCGGGTTTTTTCATCGTAATAACCACCATCCTCATCCAGTTTGCGATTGCAACCGGAAAAAAGAATGAAGATTGCCAGGCTCATGCAGCACAATCGGACCAGCTTTCCAAATCTCATTGTAAATTCGGTATTCAAGGTTGAAGAGGCTATGTTTCCCGTAAACGGCTTTCTCTTGCTTTCTTCTTGAAAATAATTCATTCTAAGCAAAGAGTAAATCGATAATTTTCGGTTGAGGATGGAGACACAAATTTTTAATTTCAAGAGAAAGTATGTTTTCTGGCAAAGCCCAATTCCTGGTTGCCATGCCGTCACTGAAAAGCCCAATTTTTGCAAACTCGGTGATTCTGATGGTAGAGCATAAAAATTCCGGCTCATTAGGGTTCATTATCAACCTGCCAACCGGCACAAAGGTCAATGATGCTTTGAAGTTGATGGCTATTGAACATACTCACTCCCTGGATATTCCCATTCTTTTTGGTGGTCCGGTGCAGACGGATTTTTTTTGGGTGATTCACTCATCAGATTTTTCTGCCGATTCCACTATCAAAGTTCACGATCATTTCTATCTGACCTCAGCCCAGGACGCACATTCCCCACCCAATTCGCTAACTCAAGACGAATTTATCTGGCGGTGATTATTGAGTAGATCCTCTTTCGATAAATTTAGGGCCGTGAGATATTGGCCTTGCACGG
>Ga0208904_1000963_pt1 | contig 21141 bp, 22 predicted proteins | sample AntAceMetag02UKB_FD_184774 | JGI IMG/M metagenome (GOLD analysis project Ga0208904, IMG submission 184774) | Saline lake microbial communities from Ace Lake, Antarctica - Antarctic Ace Lake Metagenome 02UKB (SPAdes) (version 2) | ecosystem: Environmental > Aquatic > Non-marine Saline and...
AATGCCTGCATTTACTAAATCTTCATTTAGAAATGGATACACAGGGAAGAATCCTTGTGCTAACTTCAACATCGAATGGGTATGATACGCTAGCCCAGAGATATATGCATGATGAAATTTAGTTGCTGCAGGATATAAGTAAAAGTCTTCTTTATATTTATTATATATCGTTTCTGTTAATTTCTTAATTACCGTATTGTTTAAATTTGATAATATCTTTTCAATATCATTTCGAATGCCTTCTGTTTCTACTGGTGCATAATGATAAAAGAATTTTAACAATTCTTCTTTTCTGTTCTCCGTTACATCCATCTCACCTAGGATGGTATGCGAAGAAGCTTCAAAATGTACCTTATCTTTGAACGGAATCGTTTCCGTTTCAAAATAGTAAATTTTATTTAATGAAATCGTTTCATCAGATGCTAATCTCACAATAATATTTTCAGATTTTTCTGTTAAAACATTGATTGGATATGTATCATAGGATGAATCGTTTTTTTGTGTTACTTTCCCATAAAAATTATATTGATTTCCTGCTTCTATCATAAACTCACCTTTTCCAAAAGATATATGCACCTATATCCTTTAATATATATTGATGTTTGTCTTCTACTTCATATTTTTCCGACGTTGCTTCCAATAAATCATATTCGTCGGGAACGATAACCGTTTCTTTTTGGGTATTTGGTTTGAAGATAATTAATATATTACATTTTGAATTAAAATGCATCATCAATGATTTAGAATTCAATTCAATGATTTCAATTACTTGATCCATTTCTGATGTTGATTTTAATTTAAAACAAGGGAATTGTTTTCTTATCCCTATCAATTTTCGAACCAATTCAACAGAATCATTATACACTTCTCTTCGATTCCAGTCCATTAAATTGATTTCATCTCCTGAAATATAAGAATTATCAACATTGTTTTTTGTTCGGAAAAACTCTTGTCCAGAATGTATAAATGGTACCCCTTGAGATAAAAGCACCATAGCTGTAGCAAGTAATTCTTGTTTTTGAATGGTGTCTTCGTCATCTGTAACATTTTTAGCTTTATCAAAAAACGTTTGATTATCATGACATTCGACATAGTTAATGCTCTGTGATGTGTATTTAAACATATACCTATTATGGGCAGAGCCCAATAACATTTGTTTCACAACTTCAATATCGGTTGTATTTCCCATAGCATATCCAGGCAACTCAGAATGAAACGTGGAGCCCTTTATTGTTTCACGGAATTTATCATTGAAAAATCCAATGGTGTGTATAACCTTCTTATTACCCATATGGGCCATACGATCGGTTAGATTGGATGAATACATATTCCATCCTTCTCCATACACAATTATATGTTCGCTTGTATCATGCAACTCTTGTCTCAATTCGTTCATAGTTTCATAATCGATTAAGCCCATCAAATCGAATCTAAAGCCATCTATTCTGTATTCGTTAACCCAGAACAAGACATTATCTATAATCAGCTTACGAATCATTTTACGGTGGCTAGCAATATCATTACTACATCCACTCGCGTTGGTACAGATTCCTTGTCTATCAACATGGAATGAATAACCAGGAACTAGTTTTTCTATTGGAAATTCTTCCGCATCATACACATGATTAAATACAACATCCATAACCACAGAAATTCCATTTTCATGAAGTGCATCAATCATTATTTTTAATTCGTTTATCCTGGAATACGGATCATTTGGATTTGTGGAATATGAACCGTCTGGAACAAAGAACTGTTTTGGATTGTAACCCCAATTATATTCTGATTTATCATCCGTTTCATCAACGCCTTCAAAATCAAATATTGGCATCAACTGAACATGGGTTACTCCCAATTCTTTTAAATAATCAATCCCCGCTGACAAACCGTTTTTTGTTTGTACTCCAGTTTCACATACTCCTAAGTATTTTCCCTTATTCACAAACTTCATATTCGGATCAATCGTGAAATCTCTTATACTCATTTCGTAAATAACAGCGTCCAATATATTCCCAGAGAAATTGGACTGTTGTTTCATTTTATAGAAATTATTTTTATCCACAACATATGAATACTCCCCGTTAACATTTGAAGCGATTGCATAGGGATCATTCACAATTTTTTCGGTTCCATTCACGTATACCAAATAGCGATACTTGAATCCTTCTAAATCTCCTTCAACAACTGCTCTCCATACACCAGAATTTTTATAGGTTAAATTGTATAAAAATTTCTTATTGTTCGGAGAAATGAGCTCAATTTTTACGTATTTCGCTACTGGAGTCCATATCTTAAATTTTGTATGTTCTTTTGTATAGGTAAAACCTAAATCATTTTTCTTATATCGATATATATTGTCGAACAATTCTGTCCGTACAATCTTCCCATTATATAGTTCAGACATTTCTTGATCTTGATTTTGAACAAAATATATTTTCCCCAAATCAATATAAGCATTGAAATGACAAATCAATTTGATTTCTACGCCCAAATTTATCTTCTGAGAAATAATAATTTTTATAATTTCATCGTTACCCACTAAAAAGTAATTATTCTTATCTTGATAATTCTTAGCTGGAATGATTATTGTCAATTCATCAAAATCATCTAAATAACAATAAAATGGTCTATTCTTCTTGGTCATATTTTCTCCCTAATACATTCATTGTGTAGTTTTTAATTTCATCATAATCATTCAATAATTTATTTGTTATCACTTGATACGTAATATCATCAATAATTTCACCGATAATTTCCGCATTCTTAAGAGTGGTTAGTTCTAAAATATCAGTTCCCTTAAATTTTAAATCACATGTCTTATGTATTGGTAACGAATCATATATGTTATTGATTAAATATTCTTGGTCATTATTTGAGTTTATTATTCTAGATACATTATTCGCCATTAAAGGAACATCTCTTCCAATTCGATAGATAATCATTTCATTATAAGCGTCACGTTCGGTAACCAATACCAATTCCATTATCTTTGAAATAATAGCTTTCTCTTTATTCGAAAAACGCCATTTTTCCGGGATTTCTATGTTTTCCCTGTAAAAACACAATGCAAAGAATTCTAAATAATTCAACACGTAGTCTTCTTTTATATTTAGAATCTCTAATCCTTTATCCAATTCCGGAAACGCCTCACTCATATTTGATTCATACAACATTTTTAATGCTTTCTTATAATATGGATATTCAAATATTTTTTTAATTTCACTCATTACTCGTTCATTAGAAATCTCGGATAACAATTGAATATTCTTCTTTATGCTTGCTTTCGTTTGTTCTTCAATATCAAATTGCAACTTCGATACAAACCGGAATGCTCTAAGAATTCGAAGAGCATCTTCATGAAAACGTACATCTGGATCTCCAATCGCACGTATCATTTTATTACTTAAATCATTTTTTCCTTCAAACAAATCGGTGATTTCTTCCGTATTGCTCATTGCTAGTGCATTGATTGTAAAATCTCTTCGTTTTAAGTCTTCTTCCAAATTATTTGAAAATACGACTCTTTCCGGACGTCTATGATCAATGTATTCTAAGTCCGCCCTATACGTAGTTATTTCGAATTGATACTTACCTTCAAAAACAGATATTGTCCCATAACGTAATCCGGTCGCTCTTGTTTTAGGGAAGATTCTTTGTATATCTGTAGGCAATGCATTGGTTGTAATATCAATATCATTTGGTTTAATTCCTAACAAATAATCTCTTACAAATCCGCCAACAAAAAAAGCTTGATATCCTAAATCAAGTAATTTTTGGATTACATTTTGGCCTTTTTCATAATAACTATTCATCTTAAATCACCTTAATTATTATATCATATTACTAGAGTTATTTCTAACTTAAATATCTAAATAATGCCTTTTAACAGAAATCGTATGTTATAATATCTGTGGTGAGAATATGAATTCTATTAAAGAAATAACGGTTCACGAAACCGAAGTGAAAAAATCCAAATTTATATCCGTGGCTATCCCTGCAAATGTAGAGTCTGACATTTCGATTGCTTTACAAAACCTTCGCAAAGAATATGCTGGAGCGAACCACTATACCTATGCGTATGTGCTTGGAGACCGTGGTAATATTCAAAAAGCATCCGATGATGGAGAACCAACGAGAACTGCCGGATTCCCCATTTTAGAAGTTCTATTAAAGCAAGATTTAACGAATATTCTATTGGTTGTTATCCGTTATTTTGGAGGTATCAAACTAGGAAAAGGTGGTCTAATTAGAGCTTATTCTTCTAGTGCCTCAGAAGTGCTTAAAGATATTACATTAACAAAAAAAATAACTACGTATAACTGTGTAGTCACATGTAGTTATGATTCGATTGGATCGATTGATCGTTACTTACGAGAACATACGGTTTTAAGTGATGTAATATATGACAAAGATATAACATTTAAATTCCAAATGAACTCTGATTTTTTTGAAGAAGTTAAGGAACAACTGTTTCATAAAAACAATTATCAAGATACCTTAAAAGTAATTCATGAATTCTCTGAGTATGCTTAAAATAACGTGTTGACCAACTCAAATAATGAGATAACAGCGTCAACGAAAAGATAACCCAGTATAATAGCTATTACCATAAACAAAAATCGAATTTGATCCGATGAATTTCTTCGGAATATTTTTGAAAAATCAATTGCTTGCATTGCCCGAAATATGAATACTGAGGCAACAAAAAATAACACGATTCTTGAGATGGTAAATACTTGTGTTTCAAATAAGATTAAAAACATATCATCACTCCAATACTGAATCAGGTATGAATTCATTGCGACTCATATCTGTAAATACATCGATTACTAACTCATTTGGCAAACAAACTATTGGACGCAAATGAGAATCTGTAGGGGCTTGTAATTGGCATATATCTTTTGGGCTTTCTTGATACACAACAGAAATCTTAGAATTGACAACTTGAAGTTTTATACCTACAATATCATTTGTTCTCGCAAATTCATCCGTTGCATAAAGTGCTTCCATATCTGTTGTAACTTTTCCGGGAACATAAAAGATTCCTTCTGACGCTAAGTCTGTAACAACATCGTCTTTATAAGGACTATCCAACACTGTAAATTCTAATGTCTCTAGATCCACCATCAATATCAATTCATTTTGATACGTGATTTTCGCATAAACATTGCCAGTGCTGTTTCTATCTTCCATAATATTAAACCCAATTAATGATAGTAATCCAATCAGTAAAATTACTGATATTACTATGAAATCTTGTTTCTTAATAGTACCACCTACTTATCTATATTATACAACAATAATCATATTTATGTATTATTTAATCGAGGAGACCACATGAAAAAAATTGTTTTGATTTTCACAACATTCCTAATCCTAATACTTCTTGCTGGTTGCAATACTAGCACAACTACAAATCCGAATGAGGACTATTGCGATACAGGAAGCATAGAGGGCGTTTATATTTGCGAAAAAAATGTCACTTCCTATTTTGACACAGTGATATTTTTAAAATTATATTATAACGAAAACAGCACGTATGATGTTGTTGAAATTTTTAACTATTTTGAACTCACACTAAGTACTTATCATAAATATTTTGATAAATATCATGAATATACTGAAGTAAACAATATCTATACCATCAACCATTCTAGCGAACCAGTGGAACTATCGGATGAGTTATTTGAAGCGATTGAGTTTATATTTGATTATGATCAGTTCGTTCAATCAAACAATGAACCTCTCTTCAATATCGCACTTGGTCCAGTTCTTGATATTTGGCATGACGCAAGAGACAATACCGATTGTGATAATACCATTGAAACAGGAATCTCATATTGCCCAGTTCCAAGTGAATACATTGATGGAATCACGTTTAATACAGACCTTGATGATATTATCCTAAACTCTACAAACAAGACAATTTCCTTTGCGAAAGAGGATATGTCAATAGACTTAGGTGGATTTGCAAAGGGATATGTTTCTCAAATCATTGCAGATCATTTGGATTCTCAACATATCGAATTCTTACTAAATACAGGTAATTCAAATGTTATAACTGGTGGTATTAATCCAAATAATGACGATGGTCAATACAAGATTGCATTAATACGACCTGACACGGATTATCATGTTGTCAACGAGTACTACCAATTCGTATCTGTTCCTGAAGGTTTGGCTATTGTAAGTAGCGGTAATTACCAACGGTTCTTTAAGGGATTAGATGATTCCACCGTTTATCATCACATTATTGATCCTACTACGAATTATCCAGGTGGATACTCTATGGGGATTACCGTGATATATCCCAACTCAGCAGTAGCTGATATCTTATCTACAGCTCTTTATCTTCTACCTATAGAAGACGCTAAAACCTTTGTGAACAGTTATGATGGTTTAGAAGCTATGTGGTATAACTATGATGATACAGTGGAATATACGGATGGGTTTTCTCAATATATTTACTTGCCCGGAACATAAAAAAAACGCCTTATAGGCGTTATTTCATAGTAATAATTTTCTCGGAGAAATCCGAGATTATTTTTTTTGCTAAATATCCTGTCATCAAACCTGCAGGAACAGAAATGATAATCATATATGGCAAGTAGTATAACAATGAGGTTGTCTGAACGATAATTATTGCTCCTGCAATTTGACCAATCATATGCATTAATGATGCAAGAACAGATATGGTCATAATTGATAATTTAGATTTCACAAAAATCACAATCGTTAACAGCGCCAACATTCCACCACTTAGACTAATCCAAAACGATGGTGTAAATAAGCCACTATAAATCAAACCCACTAAGAATATACGAAGGATAGCAACTGTGAACCCCTCTTTTCTTCCCATAGTAAACACAACAACCATTGTTGCGATATTCGCTAATCCTAGCTTTATCCCGGGAAATGCAAAGAAGAATGTGGATATAGATGACTCCACTATACTTAATACAATACTAATGGAAATCATCAAGGATAAGAAAACTAATTTTCTAGTAGACAAAATACTATCTCCTAACTCCCAAGTATAAATATATCATAACCAAAGGCCAAAACAATAATCCGATAGCGACGATTAAAAACCACAAATATCCTTCAAGCAATATGAAGTTTGCATAAGCTGCTAATCCCGTGATAATCAAATATGCACAAGAAGAAAAAATAACCTGGTTTCTTCTGTGTTTCACAACATTCTTATACTTATCATATTCTGGAAAAGCATCTAACACATCGTCTTTATTGCCGAATTCCTTTATTGATTTTTCAATTGCTTCTTCTCTTGTATTACCTTGTTCTACTAGGTCATCAACTTTCTCTTCTAAGCTGGTTGTCAATATTTCAATTAATTCTTTTTTGTCTTCCTCATTGAAGAAGTCCTTCAATAATCTTGACACAAATTTTTTTATGTTATTCATGAAATATCATCTCCTAGTATATTAACCATAATTGATTTCAAGTTTTTCCATTCTTTTATTAATTCATTATAATATGCTTTACCAAAAGGCGTGATACGATAATATCTTCTGGTTCTACCATGAGATTTCTCTCCTTGATATGAAGTTATTAATTCACGTTTTTCTAGTCGTTGAACAACAGAGTATAATGTGGCTTCTTTGATATTAAATAATCTATTTGTTCGTTCTTTTATTTCATTAACGATTTCATATCCATACATGTCTTTTTCTTGTAAAAGTTTTAAGATTATGGTATCGATATTTCCTCTGATAATATCACTATTAATCATAAGAACACCTTTCTATCTGTTAATAATATATCCAATCGTAATTGCTCCCGGCCCACCGTGTGCACCAACAGCTGGGGTTAGTAGATAATCATTTATTACCCCTACATTTGGTCTCGCTTCCGTTACTTTGTTTCTCATATATTTAACTTTTTCAGGATTGTTTGCATGAATGATAAATGTTTCAACATCTAGATCTTTGGTTTCGTCCAAATATTTTTCAATCACTCGATCTACAGCCTTGCCAAATGTACGTATCTTTTCAATGCTTACAACTTTACCTTCTTTATTGATTTCTAACAGAGGTTTTATCTTTAACATGTTTGCTACTACTCCAGCAGCATTTGATAAGCGACCATTCTTAATTAAGAATCTTAAATCTCTAACTGCGAAATATATTTTATTGTTATCTCTTATGAACTCTAAATCACCCATAATTTCTTCAATAGTTTTTCCAGCTTTGTATCCTTCCCAAGCTTTAAATACCATTTTACATTCTACGTAACCAACCGATTTAGAATCAAATACTCTAACATCTACATCTTCTATCATTTTAGCTGCTAGTAGTGCATTTTCATACGTACCACTCAATTTTGCAGATATCGTGATAAATATTATAGTGTCACACCCATCAGCTTTTAAATTTTCATAGAACTCTAACATTTTACCTGTAGAAGCCATAGCTGTTCTAGGAAATAACTTTGGATTTGTTTCTAGCATCTCATAGAATTTATCAGCTGTTAATTCCTCGTAGTCAATATATTCTTTTCCGCCCATTAAAATGGTTGATCTAACAACGCCAACTTCAAAATCGTGTTTAATATAATCAATAGCTGAATTTGTACAAACAAGTAAACCTAATTTATTCATATTAACCTCCTATTTTATATAACTTAATTATAACTATCTAAAGGATTTTGTCAATGAGATGACCATTATCTACGTTTTCTAGAAATTTGTACAAATGCCTTTCTTCCGCGTAGTTTTTGGTGATTACATGTACTTAAAATAACAGTTTGATATTTCTTTGGAACAGAAAAGAATGAGAATTCTGTAAGAATTGCAATATCTTGTATTTCTTGCGAGCTCATTTTTACTTTTGAACGAATAAAATCTAAAATATCCGAAACCGTTAAGCCGTCCGTTTTTCCAACACTTAAATGGAATCTAGTGGATTCTCCACTATTCCCTCTACCACTACCGCTTGAAGTACTTCTTTGATTTTCAAACGTTTCATTGATATCTGCTTTCGTTTCAGAACTATCATTTTCAGAATTTAGTAATCTTAGTAATGATACAATGATTTGATCTTCTGGAATTTTTGCCTGAATCAATTTATTTAATGTAGCGTATTCTTTTTCAAGATGTTCGCTTTCTGATATCGTTTTGATTTCTTCGATAAATTTATCTGATTTTACATCCAAAACCTTTTCATAAGTTGGCACATTTCTTCGTTTGATTTTTGTACCAGAAAATCGTTCGATGTCCACAATACGTCTCATCTCACCGCGCGAAACTAACGTGAAGGAATACCCAATATTACCAATTCTTCCGGTTCTACCAATTCTATGAAGATAGTAGTCTGCTTTTTCCGGAGTATCATAATTAAATACGGCTTCCACATTTTTAATGTCAAGTCCTCTAGCCGCAACGTCTGTAGCAACTAATACATCAATAATTCCGTTGTGAAATTTGTTTAAAACATCTAATCTAGTCGTTTGTGGTAAGTCACCATGAATTTTATCGCAATTAATTTTACGGTCGATTAATTCTTTTGTTAATTCATCTACTTTTGCTTTGGTATTACAAAATACCAATGCAAGATTAGGACGATAAATATTCATTAAACGGTATAATGCTTCCGTCTTATTTTCTCTTTTAACTTTGTAATAATATTGTACAACATCCAAACTTGTTTTATCTTTGCCTTCTGAAGTGATTACTTCAGGGTCAACCATATATGTTGAAGCCAATTTGACAATTGGTTTTGGCATTGTCGCCGAAAACATCAACATCTGCTTAATCTCAGGAGTGCTTTTTAAAATGGTTTCAATATCATCAATAAAACCCATTTTAAGCATTTCATCTGCTTCATCTAAAATAAAATATTTTAGCTGATCCAACTTGATAGTTCTTCGGTTAATATGATCCAATAATCTACCAGGAGTACCAACAATGATTTGTGGTTTCTTTCTCAAGTCTCTTAATTGCCTTGTAATAATTTCTCCACCATATACATCGACGATTTTACATCGTTCAATGTATTTTGACATTCTTAGCATTTCGCCTTTAATCTGAACTGCCAACTCTCTAGTTGGCGTTACAATTATAGCTTGAATATAATCACTATCAAAGTCAATCATTTCTAAAATAGGAATCCCAAAAGCAGCCGTTTTACCAGTCCCTGTACGTGAATTTCCTATAACATCTTTTCCTTGCAACAATAAAGGAATCGTTTGTTTTTGAATGTCTGTTAAATCAACAAACCCCATTTCCTTAATTGCATTTTCAATTTCTAATTTAATTTTCATTTTCTACCTCTTAATTTCAATTAATTATATCACAATTTTATTACAAAAAGAAAAAATCAACAATAAGTTGATTTTAAGTCTTTAAATCAATAATATCGATTTTGTTTTCAATTAAATACATTGCAGTGACACCTTGCCCACTGACTTTCTTGTTCGTAAACGTTCCATCGTATATAGTTTTGTAACCACAGGATGGTGATCCATCCTTTAATATTACAGTACTACAATCGTTTTGTTTCAGTAATTCCAATGTTTTTTCTTTGCCTATTCGAAAGTTATCGGATACATCAATTCCATGTTTGTTGATAATTCTTCCATCTTTTTGAATCTCACTAGGAATTCTAGGTGTACCCAAACACCCAAATACTTCGGGGCAAATCAAAACTACTTCTTTTCCTCTTATATAATCAAGTATTTCTTGGTTTAAATTTGAGGAACCATTGTACTTACAATTCACTCCTAACAAACAAGCGCTAACTCCAATAATATCTTTCATTTTTAAAATGAATCGATATCAATACTAACTTTCTTACCTAATCTAGATGCGGCAGCATAAGCTATCGTCCTTATTGCATTTGCAATACGACCACCCCTGCCAATTACTCTTCCTAAATCTTCTTGATTTACAAGCACTTGAATTGTTATAGAAGTCTCATCCTCAGAAAATTTCTTCACCAATAAATCCTCTGGATGTATAACCAATGGCGTTACCAAATCTAAAACTAGTTTTTCAAAATCAACAGCCATTATTTAGACTCCTTATTTATTGTTTTTATCAGCAACAAATTGGCGAATTATTCCTGCTTTTGACAATAGACTTCTCACTGTATCAGTAGGTTGTGCTCCACTATGCAACCATTTCAAAACCTTCTCTTGATCAATACTTACGTATGTAGGTTCTTTCGTCGGGTCATAGAGACCAACTATTTCTAAATATCTACCATCTCTAGGTTTTCTAGAATCAGCAGCTACAACTCTGTAGAACGGTTTTTTCTTTGTCCCAAATCTTTGTAGTCTAAGTTTTACCATTTTTATGTCCTCCTGTTTTATTTTCTAATATATTGTAACAAAAAAAAATACATCTGTCAAGTAAATTATGTTGACAGAGGTAACTTTTTGTTTTATAAATCTATGCTTGGCATTTCTACTAATGATTCATCTACTTTACGAATCAATTTGTTCCGTTTTAAATCCTTTTTGATATTTAAAAATTCTGCGGAATCACAGTATCCTGTTAAATACTTTCCAGCAGTATTCACATAGGAAATATTGATATCCATTTTTTTAATCGCTTTGACCGCTTTTATATTAGAAAAATATATAACGATTCCTTTTCTGTCTATCACATTATCACCAACTTACATATAAATTATATCATACTTATATTATTTTAAGAAAGTTAAATTTCTTTAATTTGTTCTAATAATTTGATATAATATCTATGGTGATAAATATGCTACTAATGAAAGATATAATTCAAGAAGGCCATCCAACTTTAAGAAAGAGAGCTCCAGAAGTGTCTCTGCCTTTGAGCGTGGAAGATTTCAATACATTAAAAGAGATGATGGAATTAGTTGTCAACTCTCAAAACGATGACTTAGCAGAACAATATAATTTAAGATCTTCCGTAGGTCTAGCTGCTCCTCAGATAAATGTATCTAAGAAGATGTTTTGTATTGTCGCACCGGATGAAAAAACTGGGAAAATGTATCAATTAGCTGTCGTTAACCCTAAAATCATTTCTTACTCGGTTGAACAAACCTATTTAGCGAATGGTGAGGGTTGTTTGTCCGTTGACGAAGAGACTACTGGACTGGTGAAAAGATCTCGTAGAATCAAAGCTAGAGTGAATCTTGTCGATTTAGACACATTGGAAGTAACCAAAGGAATTATTAAATTGAGTGGTTTTCCAGCTATTGTGTTTCAACATGAATACGACCATTTATTAGGTGTATTATTTGTTGATAAAATAAGTGAATCATTAGATCATATCAAGTCATTGGACTTTGGAACGAATGAATTGTAAAAGGATAGCTCAGCTATCCTTTATTTTTTTATTAAATTTGCAATGTTTCTTGCATATTCTTTTATTTCTTCGATTTGAGGTTTCGAAGGATTAAACTTGATTTTCAATCCAACAACCGTTTTAAATTTGATTTGTTTTTCTCTTTCAACAATATTATCTACTGCTTCTCCACTCCAACCGTAAGATCCAAATGCGGATGCAATTTTGCCTTTCGACATTTCATAGTCAATACCAGCAAGTAAGTCCCAAACGATTTTTACTGTATCTCTTACAATTGTTGAAGATCCAATTAACAACGCATCACAAACTGGTACTCTCTTTAAGATATCGTCTGTTTTAGTAAAAATCATATCGAATAATTCTACATAAATGTCATTGTTGAATTCTTCTAATAATGTTTCTTGAATAATGGTTGCCATTTTCTGAGTATAACCATATGCACTAGCAAAAGGAATCAAAACCAAAGGTTTATCAAGTTTCACTGGCAAAGCACTCCATTCATCATATAGTGTTAATACCTTATTGATATATCCATTACTTAACGTTACACCGTGTGATACACCAATATATTTAGGATCTAGTTTTTTTACCGTTTCTAACCCTTCTCTTACATAGGGCAAGAATGGATGCATAATCGCTTCAAAATAATCTTTAAGTGCTCTAAAGTATTCTTCTTGTTTCATAACGTTTGTGAGTAAAATATCTTCTGTTGCATAGTGGGCTCCAAAGAAATCACATGTAAATAAAAACTTGTCTTCAGGAATAAATGTAAACATAGTATCTGGCCAATGTAAATGTGGTTGAATGTGAAATTCTAACGTTTTATTACCTAATGACAAAGTCATTCCTTTGGTTATCCTATTTCCTTTAAACGGCATGTTAATGATTTCTTTCAAATTCATTAACGCTGGAGCAGTTGCATATATTTCGATATCTGGATTTTCTTCTAATATGTATTTAACTGATCCGGAGTGATCTGGTTCTGTATGATTCAATATTAAATAATCGATGTCTTTGATATCGATTATTTCTTTAATATGATTTAAAAAATCATCTTTGAAAGTGGCTTTCGCAGTATCAATTAACGCGACTTTTTCACTACCTTTTATAAGATAACTATTATAGGTTGAACCAAATTCTGTTTCCATGATAATATCGAATACTTTTAAGTCGTAGTCTACGACTCCGACCCAATAAATATCATCAATAATTTTATAGTTTTTATGTTTCATCTTCTCACCCGTTAACATTATACTAAAATTGTAATGTTTTACCAAACAACTCGTTAATTTTTCTATATATTGTTGACAGTGATTCGATATTTTGATAAAGTAGAAAGTGAAATGAAATGGGAGGTATAATTATGAACCAGTATGTAATATTAACAGATTCATGTATTGATTTACCAAACAAGCTTGCAAAAGAATATAAAATTGAAGTGTTGCCCCTAAAGGTAACAATCAAAGGTAAGGAATATCAAAATTTACTTGATGAGAGTGAAATTTCATCGAAAGTATTTTATGATATGCTAAGAGAAAAGGAATTAGCAATTACAGCACAATTAAATCCAGCTGACTTTTCGAAGGTGATGAAACCTCTTTTGGAACAAGGAAAAGACATTTTGTCTATTTCATTTTCTAGCAAATTATCTGGAACTTATAATTCTAGTTTAATTGCAACCAAAGAATTACAAGAAGAATATCCTGATCGAAAGATTATTACCATAGATTCACTGTGTGCTTCTATGGGGCAAGGGTTATTGATTAGTTACGCTGTGAAACAGCAACAAGCAGGAAAAACAATCGAGGAAGTTGCTAAATATGTGGAAGAAACCAAGTTGAATATTAGCCATTTATTCACAGTAAGTGATTTAGGTCACTTAAGAAGGGGTGGTAGATTGTCTGCTTCTAGTTTAATACTAGGAAATCTATTAAATATTAAACCATTACTTCATGTGTCTAAAGAAGGACAACTCAAAGTATATGGAAAAGCAAGAGGTCGATTCAAATCCTTAAACTTAATTGTAAAACGTATGGCTGAAACCTTTGATAAGGACAACAATGAAATGATTTATATTTCTCACGGAGATTGTATTGAAGATGCAGAATATGTGAAACAACATATTGTGGAAAAATTAGGTGTATCGGAAGATATCATTACCATTGGTACCATTGGGCCAGTTGTTGGAGCTCATTCAGGCGTTAATACCCTTGCAATATTCTACATTGGTAACGAACGATACTTTGATGCGTAAAAAAAATGAACCAGTTCGATTGAACTGGTTTTTTTATTGTCTTAAATTGTTTATACAAAACCCCAATGTTCTTGCGCTAAAATCTAAAAGACAACATTATGATAGTTTTTTAGCAGTGAATTCTATGAGAACTCCGTAAACAGCGCCAACAAGAAAACCGGTTAAATCTAGGAATTCTGTTGCACTATAAAAAGCAAAAGAAATGAATAACCCTACCAGTGCTCCTCGTAATGCTAAATGAAGCGGGTTCTTGATTGAAACAAGTAATCCTATGAATAAACCAATTAATACTCTATTAAACCAAAAAGCAAATAGGTATACCGTAGATAGTGTTCCGTCATAGCGCAGATTTGCACCTATAATGCAAACAACTCCAAGAATGGCACCCATTATAGCACCAATAATCAAACGTTTATAATTCATAATAATCCTCCTTTATAAATTGTTTATATGTTTTAAATGCGGTTGGTATCGAATACGTTAATTCGATATCTTCCTTGTTAATAAATATGTAAGAATCGAGTGGTTCTAGAAGTTCAATATAATAGCCATTCATATACCACTCAATATGTGAAAAAATATGTTTAGATGAAGAAATAATTTTTATAGACTTGTGATGTGGAAACTGGTTCCTCACTTCAGCCGCGGTCATATGTCCATCTACATTAGGGAACTGATACAGCCCTGCTAGAAGTCCATTATTAGGACGCCGTTCAATCGCAAATTTGTTATTGTAGTTTAAAACAAATACGGTTTTTTCTTCTTTTCTTCGCTTTTTCTTTACTTGTTTTAAAGGTATCACAGCTAATAAATCGTTCTTATTTGCTTCACAAAATGAAATCAAAGGACAGTTCAAACAATCCGGATTTCCATTGGGTTTGCATACTGTTGCGCCTATTTCCATAAGTGCTTGATTGTAATCTCCGATTCTCGATTTTGGTAGTATTGATGATACAACAAAGCGAATCTCTTTTTTTACACTAGGATCCTTGATATTACCTTTGTTCGCTAGGATTCTAGCAAACACCCGCAGCACATTACCATCGACTGCTGTATATGCTTTGTTATAAGCGATGGAAAGTATTGCTCCTGAAGTATAGCTTCCTATACCTGGTAGTGATTCCAAAGCTTCTTGATTGCTTGGGATCAACCCATCAAACTCATTAACAATTATTAATGCAGCTTTTTTTAAGTTTCTTGCTCTAGAGTAATATCCCAAGCCTTCCCAAAGTTTATTTAATCTATCATCATCAATCTTTGCTAATTCTTCAACCTTAGGAACTTCTTTAATAAATCGATTAAAAAATGGAATCACCGCTTCTACCCGTGTTTGCTGTAGCATAATTTCGCTCACCCAAACATGGTACGGATTCGGATTATCTCTCCAAGGCAGGATTCGTTTTGATTGATCGTACCAAGAAATTAATGCTTGATTAAACTTCTGTTTATCAATCATAATTCAGCCCCCTTATGTTGTCCATTTTATCACAAAACACTTCTAATTATATGACCCTATACTTAAGTTCTATTTTAAAATAATATAAGTGCAGCTAAACCAGCTAGTAATCCATATAGTATTGCTGGAAAAATTGTTTTTTTAATAATAAGTCCTTCTTGTCCTTCGGTTTTTACAACGGTAGAAACAGACACAACATTATGAACACAAATCATGTTCCCAGCAGCTCCACCTATTATTTGCAACCCAAGTATTAATTCCGTATTTAATCCATATTGAGTTGCAATTTGATATTGCACTGGGCTAAATGTCAAGGTACTTACTGTAGCACTTCCTGTAATAAATGATCCAAGTTCACCAATAAACGGAGCTAGGAGTATCCAAATTCCATTTAAACGTTCCCCTAGAAATGTGGCTAAGTAAATTGGCATACTAACCAAATCACTAAGATTCATTCCCGAATTAGAAAATATTTGCACAAGAGCAAGTGTTGGGATTAACGCTAATGCGGCCCCCTTCACGCTCCTAAGACTCTTTAAACTCGCCTTCGATATATTTGACGCTCTCGATTTCTGAATGAATATTGCTATTATAGAAGCGAATATTAAAATGAATCCCGGGGAATACAACAGTTGAAGCGAACTATTAATGGACGCAACACCTAAAATATTATTTAGGGATAAATCGATAAATGACTGAAAGAATATTTTAATTGGTGTTATCGTTCTAGAAATAACTAATAACAAAATAACTAAACCATACGGTGCCCAAGCACGTAAAAGAGACATATCACTGTGCTCTATTTTTTCTACTTCAGCTTTTGCTTTGTTCCACTTATTTTTCGGTATTAAGAAATGATATCTTATAGAAATTGTAGCGATAATTAATGTTGTAATCGCACTTACAATTGTTACAAATTCATAACCCAACGTTCTAGCTGTTACAAATGCAATGCTTGTATAGGTAAGTCCAATAAATAATGTCCATGGTAATATTTCAAAAAAATCTTTCTTGGTATTATTCTTGCTAAAGAAAATCAACAACATAAACACAACGATGGTTGGCATAAAAATTCCAGATAGAAATTCAATACTCGTTATATATCTAGCAACTTCATTGAAAAAAATTGGATCTGTACTGATATTTCCCAACCCAATTTGAATAGGAGTTCCTACTGCTGCAAATGGGACTGGTACACTATTGGAAACCAAAGCTAATGTAGCTGCAGCAATTGGTTTGAATCCTAAAGCAACTAACAGCGGAGCAACCACTACTGCTGGTGTTCCAAATCCAGCAACGCCTTCAATGATCGCACCAAACAAGAAGGCGATTAAGATTGCTTGAAGTCTCATGTCTGTAGTAAGATTATTAAATCCATGATTAATTCGATTAACTGCACCACTCAATTTCAATACATTCATCATCAAAATAGCACCAAATAAAATAATTAGAATGCCAAAAGCTTTATGGACTCCTTGAATAATAGAGGCACTTAAAACATTAAATTCCATACCCCATATAAAATATGCAGAAACAAACACCACAATGAAGGTCAATGTCATACCGACTTTTGCGGACATTTTAAATAGCACTAAAAAGATAAAAGGTAATATGATTGGTAAAAACGATACGATTACATTCATAGCATTTGCCCTCCAAAAATATTATAACATTTCTATCTAAAATCACATGGTCTGTTGATTTGAAAACGCTTAACAAAAACAGCGATTAATAAGTTGATTTGTTATGGGTTTAGCATGCAATACAAATAGACTTTCGTACAAATAATTTATCCTGAATAAATAGAAAAATATAAAAACCCTAATGTAACAATCGGTTTTCTCAAAAAAAAAAGAGACCGAAGTCTCTTAGTTTATAATAATATTAATGATAAAGCTACACCAATGATACCTAGTATCGCTAAAATAGCGACAGCTTTTTTAGGCATCTTACCACCATTGCTCATAGCTTTTCCAAACATACCAAATACTAATGGATGAATTAAGAAAGGCATTGCAAATATAAATGAAATTAAAGCAACTGAACTAAATGCCGTATTAACACTTTCAAACATTCCACCTTGAATAGCTGCGAATAATCCAAAGTGTGATATCGCACTACTATTTGCCATTGCTGCGCTTTCTAGATCCATACCTGCAAAATGAAGTAATAAGAATCCTCCAAATACAGCAACCAATTGCCATCCAATTGAAAATAATACTAACCCTTTAATTTCTTGTTTTTCTACACCTTTTGCATTTCTCAATGTCGTTAAAGAGAAGTATGTAAGCACCACCCCTAACAACACGACTAGAATTCCTGGAATCAGTAGTAAACTACCTCGAGTAACACTAATTGCTAGAATTGTAAAAACAAATAGATGACCAAAAAATGGAATATTAATCATAATTGGTGCACGCTCTTTAGCAACCTCGCCAATATCTCCAGCTGTACAAGCGCCAGTCAATCCACTATGAGATAAACTTCCTGCCATACCAGGTGCTAATACATCTACATTGTTTGCTTTTCCAATAAATACCAATAATGCTATCCCAACAAACATCCAGAATAATTGTCCAAAGAATCCATAAGCCATCACTTGTAACATACCCTCTAATAAGAATGCATCAAGAAGTCTGGTTCCACCTGTAATAAATACACCGGCTAAAACAATAGGTATTCCTCCAAACAATAAAGCTCTCATTGTAGGCCCTGGTCTCCAATCACTGAAAACCATTCCCATTGAACTTGAGATTATCATCGCAAAGAAAATCTGCGGTAATGCTATTAACGGATTAATAAGATCAGAAATTGCTTTTCCAAGTAATAACACGGATAAAATAATAACTATCTCAATTAACCCTCTCATCAAATAATGTCGTTTATTTGTAACTTTAGCTTTACTATCAATTAAAATTACCGCAACAGCAATTCCAAAGAATGCTAATAATGGATATGTATTTTGAAGTACATCTCCAGTTTGATAAACCATTCTATAAAGTGATTGAATACCTATAAGAATGAAGAATGCTCTTACTAAAAAGATTAACTGTGTTCCCTTTGTACCTAAAAGCACTTCATCATTGTTTAATACTACATCATCTTCTTTAGGAATTTTAGGTTTCCAGAATGTGTTTCTTAACTTCTGTCCTCCTACAAAAAATGTAGCAATCAAAGCAATAATAGTTGCGCTACCAGATAATCCTACTACTGGAAACTCACTCAATCCAGGTGTTGCTAATCCGGTCATTTCCAATACCATTCCTAATGCTAATCCAAATACAACAATAATTAGTATAGGTGAATACTTGGTTCCTGCAACAACAGATCGTGCAATTAAAACTACAACTAAAATAACTGCTAAACTTAATAACAAATGACTAAAAATCTCTAATATTTCTGGTCCCATTTTTCTCTCCTTAGTGAAAAATTAAAAAGGTTGTCTTTGTAGGCGACCTTTCTTTAATTGTTTAATTTTCTTTTTACTTTTTTTTATTATACTAAAATTTTAGTACTCTAACAAGAGGAATACGAAAAATTTTATATTTTATATTTGAAAGCAGCACACTATTTGTTAAATTGTTATTTTCTTGATGAAACAAATCAGTTATTTTAACCCCTTGATGTGTAGGGTTGCTTTTTCATTGTAAGAAAAAGTACCAAGCTAATTATCACCTTGCATTATTGCTTAGTTTCCATTATAGGAGTATTATAGGGGTATAAAGAAATATTTAGAAAGGATAAATATATGAATGAGAAAAAGAATAAAAAGAAATTAACAAATGACTTCGGCTCTCCGGTATATGATAACGAGAATAGCAAAACAGCTGGGACCCGTGGTCCGATGTTAATGGAAGATACTTGGTACTTAGAAAAAATGGCAAGTTTTAATAGAGAAGTAATACCTGAAAGAAGAATGCACGCAAAGGGAAGCGGAGCTTTTGGTATATTCACTGTAACACATGATATTACTAAGTGGACAAAAGCAAAAATATTTGGTGGAATCGGAAAAGTTACTCCTGCATTTGTTCGATTTTCTACTGTTGCTGGCGAGCGTGGAGCAGCTGATGCAGAAAGAGACATTCGTGGATTTGCAATGAAATTTTACACGGATGAAGGCAATTGGGATTTGGTGGGAAATAACACACCTGTATTCTTCATACGTGATGCGATGCGTTTCCCTGACTTGAACAAAGCAGTTAAACGTGATCCTCGCACTGGTTTACGTAATGCTACATACAACTGGGACTTCTGGTCATTATTACCCGAAGCACTACATCAAGTTACGATTACAATGAGTGATAGAGGCATACCTAAATCTTATCGACACATGAATGGATACGGTTCTCATACTTATTCGTTTATTAACGAGAACAATAAACGCATTTGGTGTAAATTCCACTTTAAAACAATGCAAGGAATTGAATGCTTAACGGATCAGGAAGCTGAAGTGCTAGTTGGAAAAGATCGAGAATCACATGGACGAGATTTGTATGAATCAATTGAACAAAAAAACTTCCCAAGATGGGAACTTTCAGTGCAAATCATGACTATGGAAGAAGCGGACAATTTACCATATAATCCATTTGATTTGACTAAAGTCTGGTATAAAAAAGAGTTTCCTCTTCATAAAGTAGGGATTCTTGAATTAAACCGCAATCCTGAAAACAACTTTCAAGATGTTGAACAATCTGCCTTTAACCCCGCAAACATCGTTCCTGGAATAGGATATAGTCCAGACAAGATGTTGCAAGGAAGGTTATTTGCTTATGGAGATGCTCAACGATATAGGCTCGGGATTAATCATCACCAAATCCCTGTGAATGCAGCGCGCCCTGATGTAATTGTGAATTCCAATCATAGAGATGGGTTCATGCGAGTTGATGGCAACTATGGTAGTCGTATACATTATTGGCCAAATAGTTTTGGAGAATGGGAAGATAGTAAAGAATTAGATGAACCCGCTTTGGAAGTTAAAGGATTATTAGCACATCATAATTTTCGTGAAGATGATTCCGATTATTACACACAAGTTGGTAAATTGTTCAATATCATTCCAAAAGATGAGAAAAAACGATTATTTGAAAACACGGCTCGCAATATGAACGGTGTTCCTGATTTCAT
>Ga0208904_1000964_pt1 | contig 21121 bp, 32 predicted proteins | sample AntAceMetag02UKB_FD_184774 | JGI IMG/M metagenome (GOLD analysis project Ga0208904, IMG submission 184774) | Saline lake microbial communities from Ace Lake, Antarctica - Antarctic Ace Lake Metagenome 02UKB (SPAdes) (version 2) | ecosystem: Environmental > Aquatic > Non-marine Saline and...
TCACCAGTTCCAGAAAAAGCTAGGCGTGAGGTTGCATCTTCAATCCCAGAAACAAAAATTCTAGAAATAGCAAAGATTGGCATTGAACCAATAATACCTAGAGTAGAATTAGCTTCGGTTGGTAAGATTGAAAGTGATGGGTCATCGCCACCCTTGTCATCGTATGAGTTAGTGTAAACCGTTCCCATATAAGTTTCGCCAAGACCAGTAGCGTAGCGACCATAAATATTGTATCCAACGGCATTTGCTGTGGCTGTCCAGGCAAGAGCGTTGTAATTTGTAGCGTTAAGAGTTGCGTTGCCAGTTGTAGTATTAACAGTAGCACAAGCTAAAGTTTCACCAACACTGTTAAAAGCACTCACTCGATAAGAATAAGTGGTTGATCCAGAAGTTCCTGTTGGAGTGATTGCTAAACCCACAGGAGTGGTCAGCGCAGTGTAAGTTTGAACGGTTGTGCCATCATAATGAGTCAAATTATCCGTTCCGTTGAAAACATAAACTTTATCATCAGCTTGAACAAAGTTCATTGGAGAAGCATCATCAAAGGTGGCTGTACCAATATCTGTTGGAACTCCAGCCACATACTTTTGAAGCTTATCGTTTGACCCTGCTGCAAATCTCAAAAGTTCACGAGTACCATCGCTCTTATAGTAGGGGAAAGCTCCAAGCACTCTAGTGCCGTCCTCATCACCGTAATTTAGCGTTCCAGCTCTCGGCTCGATACCATCAACGTTAAGAGTAACGTTCTTAGCCTCAGTTAGTTCACCGTTCTTAATAGCTGCTTCGTCTTGAAAGAGGTTTAGTCCTCCAGTAAAGCCAGTAATAAATTCGTCTTTTCTTGTAGGATTTTTTGCATTTGATATTTTCATTACCACATTGACTCACTCAACGGAGTGTCTATATTTGCCCTTCTTAGATTTTCTTTGTTCATTTCATCAGTAATGTCGTTGTATTCATCAAAACCGTCAGTAGCATCGCCTCTTTCTCCATCAAGCTGAGCTAATCTACCAAAAACATAAGCACTCAGTGCATCTTTATAGCGGTCAGGAATATCAATACTGTCACTGACAGCAGTAAAGCTGACTGTTGGGATGTAACTGTATCTCATTGTAAAATTATTCCAGGTAGCTGTGATCGTTCCAGTTGGACTAGCAGTGCCAGTTGCAACTGTATAAGTAAAGATTAGGGTTGAGGTAACCGTGACCCTTTTTGAGCCATTACACTCGCTCTCACTAGCACCAGCAATCTGAGCGTAATCATTGTTAGATAAGCCGTGAACAGCAGCACAAGTAACTGTGGCTGTCGTTCCACTAACCACAATTGAAGAAACTGAAATTGCACTAGGAGTTGAGCTTGGATAAGGCAACAAATGAAGTTCGTCACCATAAATATAGTAGTATTTGCTACTAAAATAGTTTATTGAGTAAGGAGAGGTAATTGGAGGATACTGACCAACACTAAAAGCCACTTTGTCAGCCTGAGGAGTTCTTAGTAGTCTATCCACTCTAACTTCAAACATTTGCTTGAAATCATCTGGTAAACTATAAATCTCCTGACCGTCAGTCGTGGACTCAGCATAGGTTTTAACTAAAAACCAAAAATCATTTTTACGCAATAAATCTCTATAACCTTGCCCGACAAATCTTATTCTTCGTGATTGTTCATTTCCTGATGGAACTGAATTCTCTCCACGCCTATAAGATACGTCAAGAAGTACATCATTAACAGTTGCAGACATTTAAATCCTTATTTTTTAAACATACTATCAACGAGCTCTTGTTTGATCCTGGCTTTGTATTCGCCACGTTCTTGTTGGAGAGCTAATTGTTTTTTGGCAATTTCTTCTTCACGATATTTAGCTTCAGCTAATTTGAGTTCGCCATCTGCCAGAGTTTTCTTAGAAACTTCTTCTTTGAGATAAGCTTCCTCGAGTCTCTCTGAGATTTCTTCATCGGTATGAATTTTCTCTAATTTCTTTTCCACACTAATCTCACGACCAGCAATATCTTCCAAACGAAGATCAGCTTCAATTTCACGAGATTTAGATTTAGCATCACGAGACTTAATCTTTTTCTCAGTAACACTAAGTTCTGAGATTTTTTCATTATACTTAGCCTTCAACTCATTAACTTCTGCCTCTAATTGGTTGGCAAAATCTTGGATTTTGGACATAAAAATTTCCTTTTTAATACTTATAACTAAAGTATAAAATATAAAAGGATCAAAGGTTTAACTTGGAGCGAATAAGAGTGGCAGTTATTCCATCAGTATGAGGAATATAAAGCAAGGCAATATTGTGGTCAGTTAGCCATTGGGCGCAAAATTTCATCTGTTTGCAGTAGTCTTTTTCTAGCCAATCGTTACCAATAATTATAATATCTGGATTAACGCTTAGAATTGCTGGCTTGCTATCGGCTCCGCCAATGTTAGGGATAATCTCGTCAATGTAAGGGCATTTAGATAAAATCTCAACCCTTTGCTGATAACTAAACTCTGGAGCTTTCCCTTTATAACTTTTAATAAAATCATCGGTATTAAGTGAAACTACTAAGTAATCACAATGCTCTTTGCAAAGTCTAAAGAAATTATAGTGAGCAAAATGCGGAATTGAAAAAGAGCCTCCACTATATCCTATCACAACATTTTCCTGTTCCAAACTGACTTATACTTAATTAAATAATCATTTTCAATCTTCATTACCATATGACCGAACTTATCAACAAAGTTGTCCACATTGTGCAAATCATCAAACAATGAAAAAGGTTTCTCAAACTTAGCATAATCTAATCCAATCTGCATTTCATACTCAACCGACTGCAATTTTGTTTTAATTTCTGGCAAATCCATTTGTTCCAAAATAGCTCTTTTATATTTTCCAAGATAACAGCCAAAAAGGCTTGGGTGATTACAAATTGACACGCTCTGAGGTAGAGCAAGAGCAATATCAATAAACTTAGGATTTTTGACCTCAACAGTGTCTTGTAGAAAAATAAACTCATCTAAATCAGTATTATCTAAAACCCACTTCAGCTTCCCCACCTCATAGCCATCGCAATCAACCGTTATGATTGGAATATTAGTGTTTATACTGTCCAAGCAGTTTCTTAACTGTTCAGTGCGGTCAGGTCTGGTGCCAATAATTATTGCTCTTTTCATTCAAACATTTTTATATTGGTATACTTTTTTTGACGTTTCTTAAATAGAGCTTTATCTGCTTTATTCACTTTTTTGTCTGACTTATCATAATCAACCTCAAACATTATCGCTTTAGGGTTGTAACAAATTTGATTATCCACTGTTGCGGCAACACTCAGCTCAGTGTCAGCATAGTGAGTGTGATAGCAGGATTCAAAGAACGGTTTTTTATAACTTGCCCTTACCATTCCAAATGCAGCCAACTTACCATTCCACTTATTATCGTTAAAAGCTAAAAGACCTTTGCCAGTACGTTCTAGTTCGCTATAAGCCTCAGTTAACCAGTTTTTGCCACCAAAAGCATCTTGTGCTGTATAAACATAGAAATCGTAGTCTTTGCCGTAAACTTCTTTATGGTGATTAACAAATTCGTTAATTTTTGCAGTAAAACCGACTCTCTCATCATCCATTAGTAAAAAGTAGTCTGCCTCGAGACCAGCATTGTCAGATAGCTGTTTTATCACCTTAGAACCAAGTTCTCGATCTATGCAAGGCATTAAGACGGCTATTTTCGGCTTTTTATCATCACTGACTGCCAATGTATCACTTATATCGTGAGCCTGGCGATATTCTTCCAATCCAATCAATCTTTTTGATATGTGATAGGCTTGAACGCCATTATGTACCCAAATTTTATAGCCGTGCTTCTGACAGCGTTGACAAAAGATTAAATCGTGGCTTTCTTTGTGAGTAGTAGCGGTAGGGATGTGAAAGTTCTTTCCATAAGTAGCCCACTTGTCCTCACCTAGAGTGTCAAACACTTCTCGCTTAATTAACATTCCACCAAAGCCAATGCCATCAACTTCTAGTGGTTTTGCTGGTGATCCACTTAAATCAACACTCGTATAAGGTAAATCTTTATTGCCACTTTTAATATAAACAACTGGATCATAAGGTCTACTTCTCTTATGGTAAACAGTTCCGATAATATCTTTATCAGCTTCAACCAACTTTTGAATAATATCAAATGGGTAAACTTCGTCAACATCAAGCCATAAAACGTGAGTCAAGTCGTTAATTTCTAAAAAATCATTGAGAATTGCATTTCTGTTTGAGTCAGTACGAACACCAGTTTTATATGATAAGGATATTTTATAACCACACTTCTTGGCGTGAGCCATAATTGATGGAAGATTGCCAAAGGCAAATTCTACATCAGCTTCTTGTGGGGTGGGCAACCCGATAGCAATGTGTTTTTTGTCCATAGCTTATTTATAACAAAACAGGAGCTCTTTTACAAGCTCCTGTTTCTCAGACTTTAATTTCAATGACTACACGTCTATGAAAACAGCCACAGTTCCAGCGGTGGAAGTTGTAGCGGTATCTGATGCTAAAGCCATACCAAAAGAGGTATCGTTTTGAGCAACAGTAGAGCTGGCGGTGTATTTTGAAACACATCCATCAGCTGTACCAGTTACAACTCTATCACCTGCGACAACAGCAGTATTGGCAGCCACTTTACAAGTAGCTAAGCCTTTGATTTGCACCCAGCCATAGTAAGCATCGGTAACTGTCGAAACAGCCACACCAGCAAATTGATGACCTAGTGAAGATCCACCACTAACATCGTTAGTGACTTCAGTTCCAGTTGCATTTGCAAATTCTACTACATCGTTTGCAGCTAATGCTGCATCCTCTGCTTGGACGTATCGGTAAGATTTGCCATTTGAGCCATCTTCCATAATACTTCCTACTTGGTTTAAATCAGTTGCATCATTTGCAGCTGTAAAACCTGTTCTTGCGACGATTTTCTTCGCCATAAGGGTCTCCTTTCGGCTCTAACTCCCCCTAGCCGTCTAGCCAGGGGAAGAAGAACTAATTTATATATTAGGCACTAGTCTTAGCGGTCATTTGACCCAAGCTAGATCTACGATCAGTGAAGGTCGCACCACCAAACACAATGTGTTGAATGGAAACGTGCTGATCTGATGGTTGACTCTTGTCGATGACTGCAAAGTTAGCATCACTGAGGATACCTAATTTGTAGTTATCTTTGTTCAAGAAGAACATCGCACCAGTTGGCATATCTTCGTCATAAACGACTGGGATACCTTCAAACTCTAGCATTTCAAAAGAGGCTTCAGCTAAACGCTTGCCTTCTTTAGTAGCTGCTTGAGTCGGATTGAAAGAGTAAGTAGCAGTCAATAGAGCAAACAATTTTTGATAAATTGCTTGAGTAGTGACAATTAAACTTACTTTAGAACCACCATTGCCATTTTGGCAACTATTCTTAACATTTCTCATATCTGAGAAAGAAACGGTAACAGCATCGCTGTCAACATTACCTCTCCACCAGCTATAAGTTGCGCCAGAGATACCACCAATTGAGGTAGTAGCATCAGACATAGTCAAGAAACTTTGAAGTCCTTTGGCGTCAGTGCCATCAATCATATCAGAGTTGATTTTTTCACTCAAAGCTAATTCAGCTTGTGTAATCTTTGCTTTAAGCAGAGACAGCACTTGCTCTTTACCTTTGTTTTTGATTTTATCAACCATCGTGAAAGCGACAGCAACGTTATAAAATCTCCAATCGTACTCAGCCGCATCAATACCCTCTTGATAGGTTGTATCTAGAGTATCAGTTCCGTCAAAAGTCTGAACGGTGGAGTTAGTACCATACATTAAAGGAGCAACCAATTGTCTGCCTCCAGTGTATGTTTTCGTTCCGCCATTAGCCTTTAAGTGGTTAAGGACAACGTGTTTCTTATAAACGTTATCTACTAATTTTGGCTGGTATTTTTGCAGTGTGGTCGCAGCCAGCTGACCAATATTTATGTCTGCCATAATTTTCTTTCTACCAATTAAAAGTTCCTCCTACTTCGTTGAGTGCTTCTTTGAAAGCATCATCTAGGTCTAGACCGCCAGCTTTTTTCAGACTAGCTGAATTAGCTTTAGGGTTCGCTTTAGAAGATTGATTAACCTTAGAGCGAGCTTTTTCATTGTTTTTTGTTAAATAACTTTGTACTTTTAGCTTCACAGCCTCATCATAAGCTTTGATTAAACCTTTAGCTTTACCCACAAAATCAAATCCAAAGACTGATCCGTTTTCAGCTTCAAAAGCTTCGCGTTCTTTGGTTAGTTTCCCAACCGTAGAATAGAATAGGGCTTCATCAAAAGTAGGGTTATCTTCATCTAGTCGTTGGTCAAGCTCATAAAATGTCTTTTCCTGTGACTCAATGTAGGAGTTATCCCGCTCCGACTCAACCTGTCTTCTGGCTTGGGAAAGAGTATATTCACGAAATTCCTGTGGAGACATTTGCTCAATAGGTTTCTCGTTCTTAGGTGCTTTGGCTTCAAGATCGGCTAACCGTTCTTTTAGTGTTCGCACTTCCTCTTTCTCAACCTGCCTCTTTTGAGTGTAGGTTTTCTGCCAATCCTTGTAGATTTTATCCATTTCATCGGATGACTTTCCACTTAGATCAGGTTTTTCAACAAAAGTTTCTTCCGCCTCAGGTTCAGCTTTATCATCTGGAGTTTCTTCGACTTCCTTTTCAGGATTAGTCTCCGCTTCTTCAGTTGGAGCTTCTTCTGCTTCTTCCGACACCTCGTTGAGAGGTTCTTCACTTGTTAATTCGACGGCAGCTTCAAAGGCTTCGTCGATATCTGGGAGGTCTTTCATAGACTTGTTCCCCTTTCATTGATTACAGACTTACCACACGGCATTGGTCTATATTCCTATAATATCAACTGAATACGTAAAAGGTTTAACTAGGAGGAGCTTTTTCAACTATTTTGCCATCAACTAACGAGTGAATACCCACAATTGGTGTAAAAATAAACTGACAGTGCTTACAAGTCCACTCCCTATTAGCTGTTGCCTCAAAGAAGTGCTCGCCGAAGTTTTTACAAGACCGCCACACGACTTTAGGCTTATGAAGCTTAATTGATGACTCACCAGTAGCGGTGTTCACCCTCTCAGTCCAAAGACCTTTATCCTCACCCTTTTGTTCCCACATTAAAATTGACTTCCAGCCATTCCACCACTCATCCCAGCTTGGCTAGGTGCTGGTGGTTGCATCCCACCTTGAGCGGGGGAGGACGGAGCTGACTCTGCACTTTGTTGTGCTGGGATCAGCTCTCCACCTTCGTCAATACTATATTGTTCCCCCGTTTGTGGATTAACTAACATTGTACCTGGAGCTATCTCCATTTCTTTAATGTATCTATCTGGATTGGCTATCTCAAAGCCTTTGCGTAACATATCTTTAAAAATAACTTTGCGATCAATTAGTGGATCATCTTTAACCTTATCGTAGAGGCTAATCATTTGCTCTCTCACCACATCTTTATTGACCGAGACTGACTCAGCATCAATGATAATATCTCTATCAAAGTCAATGTCAGCAAGGTCATCTCTTGTGACTGTGACATCCTCACTGTTGCCATCCTCGTCAGTTAAAGTAATAACCTTCTCGCTATCCCAATTATCTTGACATTGCTTAAACAACTCAATCAAACAAGAGCGGTAGAACTTCATAAATATTCTCTTAGCCTGTTTCATTCTTCTAGCTGAGGCTTCGGCAAATATTGTTTGACCAGTGGCAGTATCAACAGTGGAGGTTTCCTGTGCTCCACTTGAAATGTCCATTAAGCCAAATGCTGCTTGAGCATCGCTCTCAGCTGATTGCTCTGCCTCACTGACCACTCCACTGAGGTTTCCTGGTTGAAGGACTCCTGGAGCATCAGTCTCATAAGTTAAGACAATATTTTCACGTGGGTCTTTTAATTTGTTTGGATCAATCTTATTCTTACCATCATTCTTGACAGTGTACTTAGGATAAGCAGCGATGTCAGCTAACCTAATGCGCTGACCAACTCTAGCTGACTTCTCTCGTTGAAATGGAGCTCCAATCTTACCGTAGCCATAGCCAAAGAAATCATTTGGATTAGCGTACCAGCGACAGAGTTTGTAGTTCTTTCTATTTTTCTTTTCAGTATAAAGAATCTTGTTAGGAGTAAAGATAATCAAAAAGTCATTATCCTCAGAATAGTTGTCAATATCCTCAGCATTATCTTCTGGAATTGAACCAACGTAAAAGTAGACTTTAGTTTTCTCCAAATCCTTCTTAACGTTTCCTGACTCTCCGCCAGTCGCATATTCTTCTTCATAGTTAGCTGACACTTCCTCACCATAAAACTTTTTAATATCCTTGATGTTTAGTGCATCCCACCAAACTTTGTAATCAACACCCTTAGCATCAATATCAAACTCACTAGCTGGAGAGAAATAGGTTTTAATTGGATTATCAACGTCAATGGTTGGGTCATCATAAGTGTATCGCTCCTCAACGACTTCGTTCCCCTCCTCATCAAGCATCACCTCACCGTTGTCATAAATCTTTTGTTCCTCAGTTGTGGTTTTGTAGTCAATCGTTGCAGACACAAAGCCTGACAAAATGAACCAGTGAGCTGCTGTCCAGGTGAAAGTTTCTAAATCTAGTTTATCTTTTAAATACTCGTAAGTGGCATTGATCTTCATTGACTTATTATCATCATCAGAGCCTCTGCCCTTGATGATTAAGTCTGGTAGCCTGTCAAACAGGGAAGCTTTAGCAGCCTCAGTGTTGGTAAAAACCATCGGGATGACATAGTCATAACGGTGATTGATGGCGGCACTTAACTTATTTGCAGATTTAGAACCAAGAATATCGTTAACTCCAGGCATCTTAGCCTCGTAAGCTTCCATATCTCTCTTGACCTGATGAATAAAACCATCAGAGGTGAACTTCTCAGCTCGATCCCTTCTGCTATTCAGCAAGCTTAGTAAACCTGTTTGGTCGGAATTGTTGTCGTTCATAATTATAGTTTATCAATAGTTTTTACTAATCGTTTACTTTTGGCATCTTTGTAAATGATACTTTTAATAACTTTTATTTTTGACCAGATTGTTGCCTTAGACAAACCTAAAGCTTTCTCAGCACTTCTCCTAGTGTTTTTAGCCTCAAAAACATAGCAAAGCAAGAACTTATCAACTGGATCAGGAAGTAACTCGTAAAAGTGAACGGTATCAAGTGGCTCATCACTGCCAGTGGTCAAATATCTAAACAGCTCTATCTCCTCTGGCGTACAATCATTTGGCAGTCTCATCTATCTCCTTTATGAGTTGCTTGACCTCAGGTGGAGCACTATTGACCACACTGTCGATCTTCTCTTGCTCTTTTCTCTCCTCAGCCTTGCGAAACTCCTCACGAATAATATATTCATTTTTATCAAAGAAAATTTCTTCACTCTCAAACATTTTAGTCAGATTATTTAAAAATAACAACTCAACCTCCGCTGGTGTCCTTGCTATCTGAAATGAACAGACAAACTCGTTGTCAAAGTAAATAGAGTACCAACGAGACTCTTTGTCGCTCTCCTGGTTAGCCATATCAATATGATTAACGCTCCACTTCTCAAGATCACCCTCAACTCTGCAACGCTTCTTGAAGTTCACTAGGTTTAGATCAAAATGACTCTGCAATCTATTTTCAATGAAGCCTGCTAGCTGCTTCTTCTCTTTAGCAATTCGTTTAAGGTCTAGCATATTACATCCAAGAGAGAGCTTCTCTCGCTTTCTGGCTGTTGCCGATAATATCTAAAAGCTCCTGGCTTGAGTTGTGCTTCTTAATGCCAGTCATCTCTTGATCTGGTGGATTGTAGTTCCAACACCAATACTCAAACGCTCTAGCTCCGTGACTCCACTGGTCGTGAATTGGTCGCTCGTTTGATTGATTTCTAATATCAGACTTAATCTCTGGATAGTGATAGTTAAGGATGATGTCCTTAAACCTTGATGATTTGTGGTTGATAAACAGGTGAGCAATCTTAGCGTGGGCTGCTCTAATTTGAGCTGGGATGTTAGGGATGTGAGCTGATTTGATGTAGTAGCCAGCTTCTCTCAACATCATTATTGGGCTCTTGCCACTAGTTAAGTCAGTCGCTCTGCCTGCAATATCTCCAGCACAGAACTCTGGAGTTTTGTAAGGCTTAGCCTTTAGCACCTGAATGAAATGATTGATGTCGGTGTTACTCGCCTCATAATAATCGATTATTCTTGTCTCACTGCCTTTAGGTTGTATCCAAATGATTGCTGTTGGGTCATTAACTCCAAAGTCAAAGCTTAAATGCAGTGGCAAGTTCTCGTCATAGTCAAACTTCTTGTAGTTATCAACCGACCACTCCTTATAAACTGTACCGCTCGGTCTAGTGAACTCAGCCAAGTGCTCCTGATTAAAGTAATCAAGCTTGCCTTCTTTTACTGCTCGATCGTAAACTTCTTGCATCTTAGCCACAGAGGTGTAGCTTGACAGCACATCAACCACTTTCCCTCCGAGTATTCTGCAAGATGGAAACTTAAACTTCCTAAAACCATTATCCTCAATATACTTAAAGTAAAAATCATTCCCTAAACCTTTTGGGCTTCCCAAGAACCACATCTGCCCATTGGTGGTAGCAAGCATTGGCTCAAGAACCTTCTCAAATACTCCGTCTCTGAAATCAGCGTACTCATCCAAGACCATAAAGTGAACCGCTGCACCTCTAAGTTTCTCAGCGTTCTCGACACCAATTAGCTCAATTTTTGATCCATTAACTAGCACCACCGCTAAGTCTGTTTTGTTAGCTTCTTTTATTAACTCTTTTGGTATAAATCCAAGTAAAACATCCCAAACATTGCGTTTTGCCTGACGATAATCGTTAGTAATGTACCAATTCCGACTGCCTTTAATCAAGACAGCTCGCTTAATTAGCTCATTAACAGCACAAACAGTCTTACCAATCTGACGTCCAGTGACAGCAACAAGAGAAGTGTTACAGTTGTGAAGCTGTCGTTGATGAGCTTGAGGTAAGTAATCAATCTCAATCTTCATTACGCCAGTTCACCTCGATAGATGCGCCATCTTTACCAGTGACCTCACTTCGCTTTGAATAGCCTTTGTCTTTTCCAATAGTTTCAGCCACAAACTTTGCAGTATCTTGTTTAATTTTTAAAAGTCCACTGTCTTTTTTAGTATTCATTGTTAAACATTCATCAAAAACTTTCTCAGCTTTTGCTAATCTGTCGTTCTTTCCCATCGCTTCCCCTAGCCATCGCGGCATCAGAGTGGTTATGTTTTCAGCATACTTTCGCTCAAATCCTGCCTTCAAAGCTGACTGTAACGCATTAGAATAAGTCTTACTCTTTGTATTTAAGTAATATTCTAAAAATCTAATCTGCCTGTCATCTAAATTTTGTTTACCTGCCATTATTTCATCCCTTTAACAACGTACTCACTACTTTTCCCTGGAACTTTTTTCCTAGTTATAAAACCATATTCTTCAAGCTTTTTAAATGACCTCCGAAACTCTTTTTCATTCATTTCCACATCAGAAAGTATCCTGCCAAGCGACAGGTTTTTAATAGAATTAAACTCATACATCTTGAAAATTCGGTATATCTTAACCGAGAGGGGATCAATCTTACCTTCTGAAATTAAACTAAATAGCAACGGAGGTATTATAATCATACAATTACAATAACACACCGTTTTGCTATTTACAAGAATTTATTTTTTTCTTCAAATTTGAAATGAGATCGTCAACCTTATTGTTGAACTCACCAACGTCTTTGTTCATTGCAGCAAAAGGACCTTGATTTTTATAGTTCTCAGAGCACATCTCTTCGTGCGCAACATCTGTGTCCTGGTCATAAAGCTCACCACAATACTTACATCTAGATACTGACATTTCGATCCTCCGTTCTTATATAATCAATTAGTAAATCTTTAGCGTTATCAATACAGTTGCAAGCATCAGTGAGGTTGCCAAGCTCAGGGTTTTGCTCACGATAAAGCTCCTCAATTAGTTCTGATAGCACATCGGCTTGATCTTTAGTTAAAGTCATAGCCACACTCCTCTCTCAACTCAATTTGGTTTTCTAATTCAGTGTCGTTATCAAAATCGTCACTGTCATCAAAGAGGGCATCATCACCCATCTCTAAGGTTTGCTCAGCACAAACCTTAATAGCTTCTTGTTCTTCAAATCCTGTAAGTCCAAACATATTTCCCTTTCTTTTATATTAAGGGTATTCTAACAAACAATATGTATATCTGTCAATAGGTAATTTACTCAAGAGTTGAGTTTTAGGTAGTGCTGATATTTCTCCATCAAATCAACCACAGAATATGATTTCTTTTCAGCCTTATAAGCTTTTGCTTTCTCTAAAACCATTCTATAACGATCTGGGTACATCTCTTGAAACTTGATGGCTGCCTCCAGCGGGTTTTTATGCCAAAACCTGAGATGATCGGTTGAGCACAAACATTTTAAGTTCCACTCCTCAAACTCGTAGCCAGGATAAGCTATTGATGACTTTGGGAGGATATGACTACAATGGCAGTCGCTTTTGTAACACTTTTTACCACAAAGCTGACAAATATGACCGTCACGGTTCTTTATATAGATAGCGATTTGTTTCCACAGTTTGTTTTTTAAAGCTGTTTTAGTCACCAATCCATAATCGCACACTAGAACAAGCCTTGTCAATAGGTGAGCAAGCTTTCAAAAAGCCTATGCACAAACCACCAAAAAGCCTATGTAATAGTGCATAGGGTTCAAAGCCTATGCAAAGCCTATGCACAAAGCCTATGCCTAACTGATGTATCAATCCTTTTGCCACAATGAAAAGTACCTTGTCAATAACGTACTCAAAAAGCCTATGCCTAAGGGATATATCAATCCTTTTGCCTCAAATTACATAGGCTTTGCTAAAAAACAGCTAAAACTATTTGTATTTATATTTTATTTTTTTCCTTATTGAGGAAATAAAAAAAAAAGAAAAAATAAAAATGAAAAATAAAAAAAAAATAATAAAATTTTAAAGTTTTGAATTTTTTACAAAAGCCTATGCACTTTGGTTTTTTGTCAATAACAAAAACTACTGTTGACACGTAATTAAAAAAGAGTTAGATTGGTATAAGAGATAAAGAAAAATCTATAAAACTCGCCCCGAAAGGGTTTAACTGCGTCAAGGAGAGGAATTAACCTCTCACTCGGAGGGCAAACCGAGCGTTATGATATAATTAGCGAGAATAAGAAATCTGTTTTCGCTTAGCAAGGGTAAATCTTTGCTCAAAGTCTAATTATATTAGCCTTTGTTAAGTGAAAACAGATTTTTTTCTCTGAAAGGTCAAATGACCACTGAGAACATCCCACAAGAAATGAAAGCCACGAAGCAGTGGATACTCTGGAAGTTTAAAGAAGTTCCAAACCCTAAGACTGGCGGCACTAAGATGACTAAAGTTCCTCTTAGTCCTTTAACTTTTCAGCCACACGATGTAAAAGACAAGTCGGTTTACCAAACTTTTGAGAAAATTGTCGAAATCCACACTAAAAATAGTGATTTTGGCATCGGTTTCGCATTTAACACAGAAATCTCAGACATTTGTGGCATTGATATTGATAATAATAATATAAAAGATACTGTAACGATCAAGGCTAAAAAACAACGAAATGCTGATGACATTATTTTAATAATGAAAAGCTACACTGAAAAATCCCCATCGGGCAAAGGCTATCACATTTACTTTCACGCAACCAAATCCAATAAGAACTGCCGAAACACCCTCTTAGACCTTGAAACATACAGCAGGGATCGTTTCTTTACTGTGACTGGAAACAAGGTATCTAATGAGACCACAGTGGAGAAAAGACAAGAGGAGTATGACCAAGTTCTTGAAAAGTATTTTAAAACAGACAAACCAGATATTGTCGCTATGAAAAGGACTCCTATTATTCTCCAAGATCAGCACGTCCTTAATCTCCTCGCTTGCGAAAAAGATGCTCACGTATTTAAAGCTCTATATACTAATCCTGGATTTGGTGACTACCCATCACAATCTGAGGCTGACGGAGCTCTCTCAATGAAGATCGCTTTCTATACCCAAGACGTTTCTCAAATCAAGAGAATAATGTTCAGCTCTGCTAAAGTCAGAGATAAATGGAACAGAGAAGCTTGGATGCTTGGAACTATCAACAGTGCTATCAATAAATTAAGTGAATACTACACTCCTCCATCAAACGAGGATTTATCTTTTGACTTCCCAGAGGATCACAAACTCTCTTGGGTTGAGGCTGAGGATGAGGCTGCCAAAATCTTTGATAAAAATGGTCGAGTAAAAAAGAAGCAGAAAAAATTAGTCACTGATGAATATAGAAAAATATTTGATAAGCTCGGCTACTCTTTTGCTCTCAATGAATTAAACGACAACATTGAAGTCAACGGCGAAACTTATGGTGATGTAATGATTGGAGTTGTCGGAAGTAATCTTGATGATGTTGGCGTTTTTGAAAAAGGTCAAATCAGTCATAAAATTACTGCTTTTGCCAACGAGAATAGGTATCATCCAATTAAAAGATATTTAGACACTCTTGTTTGGAATGGAGAAAAAAGTATTGACCACCTAATTGATTGCTTTGAAGATGAGGATGGAACTTTCGCCATCTATTTTAAAAAGTGGATTGTCGGTTCTATTGCTAAAATTTATAAAAGACACCAGAACAAGGTTTTAATCTTAAACGGAAAGCAAAATATTGGCAAAAGTAGGTTTGTTGACTGGCTAGGATCTGCTTGTGAAGATGGTCGCTATTTTATATCTGCTGAATTAAACGCTGGAGATAAAGATAGCTTAGTCAGAATGGCAAGCAAATGGATTTGGGAAATCGGAGAGCTTAGTGGCGTTTCTGGTAAGACTTCTGCTGGCAGAATTAAGTCACTGATTACAACAGTTGACCTGACTGTCAGAAAATCTTATGCGAAAAACGATATGACTAAGCCAGCTCTAACAAGCTTCATTGGAACAGTCAACGATGCTGGTGGCTTCTTAAACGATAAAACTGGCAGTAGAAGGTTTGCTGTTTCCACAATAAAGAGCATTGACTGGCATAGGTATCTTAACGAATTAGACCCTGATGATGTTTGGGCTGAGGCTTATCACCTCTTTAACAGTGGCTTTGACTATGAGTTTAATGTTCAGGAAGAAGAAATGCTTGAAAAGCAGAATGAGGCTTACACCGTTGATGATCCAGTCAGCGATGCAATTATGGAGTTCATTGACTTTTCTGATCCTAATGGAGAAATCTCATCACTTGAATTGAGGAAGGTTGTGCTTGAGGTCACAAAAGTAAGGTGTAGCGACACCGAGCTTAGTCAACAGATTGGCTACATTATGAAGAAGAAGAAAGTGAAGAAAATTACAAAAAGAAATCGTGGCACTATTTATATTGGAGCACGATATGTAGCGGATGCTATAAGAACTGGAGGATTACTATGACACTACACGAAGCTTACTTAGAAGCCAAAGATCGCCACGACGATCTTGACATCCCAAACGGCATAGCTTGGGGAGTAGCAATCAAAGAGATTGCCTTTGAAAACGATGTTGATGTGGACAAACTTCGCACCTACATCGCTACCGAGATTGGTAAGAACAGAAATCGCAGCACTAGAAATCTTCTAAACGCCAACAAGGCTTGGACTGATGCAATGGCAGATGGCAAGCTGACCGATCTGACTATGATCCACTCTAAGTTTGATGCTGGCTTAATCAACCGCAAAAACGCAATGAAGAAATGGGCAAGAGAAATTGTGGCTGATGAGAGCGTTGATGAAATCACGAGATACAAAATAAAAACTAAATATAAAGTCTAGAAAGGACAAGATGACAGATAAAAAGAGAACGATAACTGACAATATCTCCCCTTATGGTGACTATTGGAGAGAAAGCAAAATTGAAGCAGAAAAATATATAATAAAGTATAGTTTTTATCAAGATAAAACTGAAACTGAAATGCAGTCACTCACTGGCTTAGTTCTTTATTTGAAAGGAGTTAGCCCAACCGAAGAAATAGTTGAGGTTTTGAGATTAAATCCAGTAAATCTTCCAGAGTTTAGATCAGCTTTTAATGATCTTAAAAACATCCTCAATGGATGTGAGGAATATTAAAAAGTCCTATTGACACCTGCCCTCTAAACCATTATAATAATTAGTGTCGCAGCCACAAAAAAACTATTAACAAACAAGAGCGCGACAGAAAGACATATATATGTCAGATTTTTTTCCAGATGAGATCCAAACGGAGTCCATCTCAGGATACACTAAGTTCGTTAGTGGAACTCCAACCCGTCTTAGAATTTTAGCCAAACCTCTTTTCCTGTGGGAAACTTGGATTGAAGAAGATGGCAAAAGAGCTCCAAAACGCTTTGCGCTAGATGCTAAAATCCCAGTTAGTGAAGTTGGTGCAGACGGCATTAAACAGACAATGTTTTGCAAGGTTTATAACTATGAAACAAAGAGTGTTCAGGTTATGAGCGTTTACCAAAAACAGATTTTAAAGCCACTTAAAAAGTACACTTTAAATCCTAAATATGGTAATCCAACAGGCTACGACATCATTGTCGAGCGTGAAGGTGAAGGAAAGCAAACCAGATACAGTTTGGTCGCTAATCCTAAAGAGGAAATGGCAAAAGAGGTCAAAGAAGCCGATGAGAAGCAAGGAGTCGACCTAGAGGCTATGCTTATCAACGCTGACCCCTTTATGAATAAAACCAAATAAGGTAAAGTTACCGCTGAAACTAGGAGAGCCAGTTTAACCACTGGCTTTTTTAGTTCTTGACCTGTCAAGAGGGCTTATGTTAAGATGCAGCAATGAGAAAATACACAAAGACAAACAGAAAAATTGAGAGTGACCAAAGTCAAACCGACTGGGATAAAGTCATCAGAGTGATCCTTTTAAAGAACCAAAATCCTAAATTTACATTTGAAGATGTGGGTAAAAGAATAAAGATGAGCAGACAGAGAGCTCATCAAATTTGGACTGCCCACAAAAACAAAACAGTGGCTGAGCTAGAGTTCTTAGCTGACAAATATGGTAAATAAATTACCTATTGACAACAATACGTTATAGTATTATACTATCGTTAGTAATAAACAAATAAAGGAACAACATGAAAGTTCAATTTTACACAAAGCAGGTATACGGAAACACACTTATTTATTTAGTAGAGAGTGAAGCAACAGAGAACATGCTTTGCCTAATAGGCCAAAAGACAATCAGTAAGTTTCAAATGAAAAGATTTGAAGATCTTGGAATTAGTTTTGAGCAAGTTATAAACCCAGAGGATAAAATCTAAATGACAGATATATTATCAAAAACATATTTTAACGATAGAGATCCAATGGCAGAATTAGATTCTATAATGGAGCGATCAGGATTCAACACTTTTAAGACACTCAAACAGGTTGAATTACTAACAGGAATCAAATTAGATAATCTTAGGCAGAGAATACACCGAGGCACGTTACAGGCGGTAAAGAGGGGTAGGGATTGGTTTATCTCAAATAAAACAATAGAAGAATTAACCAATACTTGATCTTTGCCGAGAATATCTTAGTACGCTGACACTATAAAGAATTGAGGGTTTACAGCCGTTGATATACGCTATTAGAGGAGAATAATATGACAAAAACAAAACTGTGGCTGAGCTAGAGTTCTTAGCTGACAAATATGGTAAATAAATTACCTATTGACAGATACTTACAATTCGTGCTTTAATAGTTGTATATGAAAAAAAGAAAAGCTTGGAACACAAGAATCAAAACTAATGGTGGTTATTCCTTTTATAAAGGCAGCCGTTGGTCTCCAGTCGCAGGGCTAATGGGATCAATAGTTCTTGGGATTTTCTCAATGGGCTTTGGTCAGGTCAAAGAAATGATTACCACATGGAATGATGTCAACCAAGCTCAAGCACATATAAGTAACGTGGTTGTGATTGAGAAACGAGAGCAAAACTACACAGAGAAACAACAAATTTTAGACTACATCATTGAAGTATTTAGCGATGACAGTGCTGATGCAATCACAATTATCAACAAGTGTGAAAATCACGCCTTTAATCCAGGGGCTACCAACTGGAACAGAAACGGAACTTGGGATGCAGGTATTTTCCAGATAAATGAAATCCACGGCTACTCAATTGAGCAGATGAAGGATTGGAAACAAAACATTGATGCGGCAAAGAAGATTTTTGATGGCAGGGGGTGGTCGGCTTGGTCTTGCTCACACGTTATAAATATTAAGAGTTTTTGGCAATAATATAAATTAGTCGGTGAGTGAAAGGATCAAAATGAAATTATCAATCAAAGAAAATGCACATAGCATTAAGCGTTTAGGAATTGCTATTTGGGCTATCGTAGCCTTCTTAGTATTATTAACATTAAAAGTATTATATTTTTAATAGTCGCTGAAAAGGCTTAACGCAGTTGGCGGATCTGTTTAAAACCGCTAAATAGAAAGGAATAATGAAACATCATTTAAGCGAATTAGCATTTAGGTTTTATCTTTGGACGTGCAACTGCACCAGAGATGAATATTATGAATGGATTGAAGATAACATTAAAGTAAATAAGCCTAAAAAATTATCAGATTTTCAAAAAGAATTATAAAAAATAAGCCTATAGGCTGAAAGGAATTATGAAAAGTTTAATAAAAGGAGCAATAGTTTTGGTAATAGGTGGAGTAGCCTACTCGTTTAGTCAAGCCGATGTAGCTCGCAACATGTCAAAAGACACTGGTATGACCGAGAAACAGGCAACTCAGTTTATTGAGAGCATACCTGAGAATGAGCTAGCGTCTTGGACAGAAGTAGGAGAAGATTATGTTTTATTTGGTAAAGAATTAAAACAGATTGCTAACGAGTCTAATTGCAACGAGTGGCAGTTTGATTGGGAAAGCCCAACACTATCTTGTGAAAAAGGCTTATCTCAAATAGCTACTTGGGGAGAAAACCAGATAGCTCTTGGCAATTCTTATATCAAGCTAGATAGCTCTAGCGCTACTGATAAGGACATGATTAAAACCATAAATTTGATTGGTCGTTATAACGCCAATCTTGCTTTTGAAATAGTAGAAGCTATTTTATCTCAAGCAGATATTACAGAGGAAAAAAACACTAACGCTTATAATAAAGCAGTTTTACAATCAGCTATTGAGAATTAAGTTAGAGTAATTGGTCTTACTCAGTAGCAGTTGGCGGGTCTGCTTAACAAACTGCTAAAAGACCCTAAGAGGTCAGAAAGAGATTATGAAAACAGAAATGACATTAAGAACGATGCAACCAAAAAGAATGGCTAAACTAACTAATATAACTTCAAAAACAGATGAGATGGAAGTAAACGCAATCGGGGTAATTATTGTGCTATCTATTTTCTCAATAGGAATGTTTACGGCATTAGTTATTTTAAGACCAGATTTAATAGACTGGAGAGCATTTGAACGATCATTTATGTTAGGAATTATTATGGGAATGAGATAAATTTATGACACAACACTTCACCCCATCACAAAACCAATATATCGCCAAGCTGATTAAAAAGGCTAAAGCTAAAGAGCGAGCTAGAATAATTATGAATAACTTTACACCAGGACAAAGAAGCGAGATTGCTAGGCTGATTAAAAAGGCTAAGGTAAAGGAGCGAGCTAGAATAATTATGACAGATAAATCATCAGTACAAGAATTTGCAGACAGTTTAAAAGATGATCCACAGGAAATTTTAAACTGGATTGATAGAGAAATTGCAGAATACAAAAAACTCAAAGCAATACTGGAGAAACAGAAATGAATAAAACAGACTTATATAGACTTTTAATAATGGTATTAGCGTTTGGCTTTATTGCTGTTGCAAGCTTAACAGTTTGCTATGGGTTTTACCAAGCTAGTGAGTTTGTAAGGATAGGGCTTGACCCAATTTTATGCAAATAAGAACCACTAAACAAAACAAAGGGATTGTTGAGTCAATTCGCAAGGGCGATGAAATTATCCTTGAAATGCCAGTCAACAATCACGCCGCTAAGTTTTTTAAAGTTGAAGTGGTAGAGCTAACAAACGACATCCAAAGATGTTGTGCTTGCAACTGCTTACTGCACGCAAAAGAGGATCGTTTTGTTTGGGGTAAAGGAGTTTACTGTGGTGACTGCATTAAGAGAAAAAGAGAACGCACGAGAGAGGCTGCCGCCATCAGTGTTAGAAAAAGAAAAACTAAAGCAAATGCTATGAGGGCTACTATTGCTGCCGACATCCAGTCCAATAAAAAATAGCCAGTGGTTATTGTATAAAAGCTGGGAAGCAATGAAAAAAAAGCCACCACTGGCTATTTGTTGAGGTTAAATCTTGCAATTGCTATGCTCTCACAAAACTTAACCTCAGTTATATCCAAGATAGCACTTTTACAAATAAAAAACCACTCGCAAAAGTGGTCAATTATTATGTCTTTCTTAGTATAGGCTTGTGACCACAACAAATTAAGATCTAAATACTATACTAAACTTCTTTTTGACTGTCAACCTTCGCCTGTTTCTCCCGATAAACCTTAACCCAAGAGCTTAAAAACTCGTGGTCTTTATCGCCCCACTCTTCTCTAGCCTGATGACGATTAGTTTTCCCAAAATACTTAGCCTTATTTCTAGCCAGTTTTGACAGCACAGCTTCCATAATATCAATGTCGCACATTTGGCTTAGACGGATTAAAAGGTACTGCACATCACCGATCTCACTCATTAGGCTAATCTCGTCAAACTCGCCCGAATTAAGCACTTCTAGTAGCTCCAGCAGTTCCTCTGATAGCCACCCTGCAACCTGATCTTTAGTTCCGTTCCTAAATATCTCAATATGCTCATTCTGTTTAATAATGCACTTGCTGACTTTTTCAAAATCTGGTTTCACTCTACCTGTCCAATAATTAAAATTAGTAAATGGCTAAATCTCTCAGCCATTTTAGGGTGCTGGCTGCAAAGTAAAATAAAATCTTCAATTTCTTTAGTGGTAAAGGGTGTTCTACCCTGACTCTCGTAGCCATTAAACTTGCTACCTAGATAACCAGCAGTAGCACCCATATCACTGTTATAGCCCTC
>Ga0208904_1000965_pt1 | contig 21107 bp, 27 predicted proteins | sample AntAceMetag02UKB_FD_184774 | JGI IMG/M metagenome (GOLD analysis project Ga0208904, IMG submission 184774) | Saline lake microbial communities from Ace Lake, Antarctica - Antarctic Ace Lake Metagenome 02UKB (SPAdes) (version 2) | ecosystem: Environmental > Aquatic > Non-marine Saline and...
ACTTAGTGGATTTGTATGCCTTCTCCAGATTTTTTCATTGAAGATTTTCATTAATTTATTATATCAAAAAACAACAGGTTTGAACATGAGGAAAGTTCTGTTGAGGGTAAGAAAAAATATCGCTTAAAAAAGCGATTTTTTACTAGATCCACATCGTAGACAACGTCAGAACCTGTTTTGGGTTATAGCGTTTTAATTCTCGTGCTCAAGAATTTCTTTAGCTTTTTCATAGTCTTTATCTAGAACATATAAATCAGCTCCAAAAGAATCACCTAATGCTCCCTGAAATTCTATTCCACCCTCAACTTTAATAATACTTTCAATCCCGTGTTCTTTTAAGAGATTTTTTGCAGATTCTGCTAACATATTTGAGTTGAAATTTTTAACTTTTACATCTTTGTTGCTCATCATATGATTCTACCATACAAACAAAAAACCGCCTAAATATGGCGGCCTATGGTGGCTCCCCCGATGGGACGATTTTCGAACTTTTATAATTCGTTACAGATCATTGCACAACAACTATCACAAATTGGTTCGTCGTGGCGACGAGCAAGCTCATCTGCTATTCGACATTCACAACATTCATCTTGCACTTCATTAAGCCTTTGGTTTAACTCCTCATCAGACATAGAAGAATAATTTAAACTTTTGCATTTAGGTTCGTAAATAAATACCCCTACTAATACAACAATCACTAGGATAATAAATATGAGAGATATTAGAATAATTTTCTTTTTCATATTCATATTCTACCACTCTCTTTAAAAAACAGAAGTGGATAACCCAACAAACCAAAAACGGCTTGATTAAGCCGTTTCTAGGTGCTTGCTCGCTTGGCAGGACAGCTTTCGAACCTTTGATTGGTCTAAAGCTCTGCCTATTCTAGAATTAGTTTTGAATCAAATCAGACAATTACTGGCATTGGCTTAACATTTTAAGTACACCCCGATGGGACGATTTTAGAATTTATCTTTTAAAACCAACTTACTAATTTATGCATATTCCATCCACCGAACATTCATCTGACATATTTTGCTCACAAGAAAAATGTTGTCCTATACAAATAATTTTTATATAAATACCTTTTAGAATATTATTCTTTGGTAAAGATGGATTTGTATATCTAATTAACAAAAACCAGATTAATAAGATAAGAATGATAATAGTTATAATTATAAATAGTTTTTTCATATACCTTATTATACCATCCCAACTAATTTCATAAAAGTGGATAACTAAACAAACCAAAAACGGCTTGGTTAAGCCGTTTCTAGGACGTGGCTCCGAGGGTGGAACAAAGTTAGAACTTGGTATTTTGATAAATCCCCTAATTTGTTGATTGAATTTTAAAAGTCCGCTTCTTTACAAAACGAACCTTTAATTATCATCAGAGGTGTTACCTATCTGGCTCCGCACGCTGAATGCGTTTAAAACTACGATTGGGTCTCAATTAAATCTGATTTTGACATACTTAGACCTATTCCCAGAGAGAACTCTCGTTTGAGAACTCTATAATACTTCCATAAATATCATCAGTTCTATGCTGTATGGTTGAAATGTACTCTGCTACTTTTAGCATTGTTTCTGTTGTGATGAACTCGTAACCCATTCTGATTAGTATTGATAATGGAAAATGAACCTCTCTACCATTTTTTCTCAGGATGAAGATAGTATCATCAGAGATGACCTTGTATCTTTCTTGATTATTCTGCTTTGCTTGCTTTAGTTTTCTAATCTCTTCGCCTAGTTTTTGATTAGCAATTTCTTCAACATCCCAGCCATTTTCAATAAAAACCTCCTTCAAAGCTTCTAAATCTATCCAAGTTGTAATAAGTATTTTACCTGAAATAATCTCTGAGCATACATTTGCAGAGAATGGATAGATAGTATAAGGAGGAACTAGTCGCATAAATTCACCATTCTTTTGGTTGAAATGGTCAAAATTTGAAACACACATAATACGTTCTTTGTTCTTAAATTTAGGAATATCCACATCCATTAGTTCCTTTAGTTTATCTATGTCTTTCTCTGTGGCATTTTTTGGTAGTAATGTGATTGCTCTATGATAATTATGTACTACAACAGAAATAACCTTATCTAATTTTTTAACGACAGCACACTTACCGCTTTTTGTTTCTTGGATTAAAGAAGCAACTTCTTCTAAGAAACTTCCAAGTGGTACATCACAGTTTACAAAGACAATTTTACCTTTTTGGGCCTCTACTATTCCCGTATCAAGCACTTGTGTAATTTTACGTATCCTTTCCTCTTGTCTTTCAAGGCGGGGTCTATTTTTCTTTTTACTATCACTAACTGAACTACTTTTTACTTCTAAAATTTCAAATTGTTTTTCAGAATGTCTTACGATAATATCTCCTGTTCTCAAACAATTAGTAATATCAGATAATAATGCTTTTTTCCAACTAAAGGTAGAAAGTTCAATAAACGAAGTAAGCTCATTTTTGAAACCCACTGTTAAGAAATTTAGGTAACCAGTGTTAGCATTTTCAGATAGAAGTCTAATCTTCTCTCTTTTATACTCTAAAAATCTCCATACTATCCCATCCGCAACCCACCGCCACTCCTTAATGAGATGTTTATGTATAGAGATGTTTGTCTTATACTGTCTAATTTTTTCCTGTATAGCTATTTTGTCTATTGAGTTTGGAAGTTCGCTCTGTAACTTAGAGATTTCAATTTCTCCAGTACGGAGTGCGTCTTCAAGTCCTCCTATTTTTCGTGCAATTTGAACCTGTATTTTTGCGAGTAATGGAGGGACTTTGTATATAAACTTCAGCTTGGAATAGAAAATATACCGAGCAATTTTCTTCAGATGTATATTGTGATATTTGCTAGTTGAAACTTCTGCTATACCAAATTTTTCGTAGTCTTTGAATTTTATCATTGTGATTACTTATCTATAGATCTACTTTCTTTGAAGAAGATTAAAGGAGAGTTAAATCCTTTATCTTTTAAGAAATCTGGGTAATTTTTACACATATAGATTGAGATTAAATCCCTAATACACTGACTAATTTTAAGGATACCTACTCTTAATAAAATAAATTCATCCTCCTTGAAGCTCAGGCTGTGAACTATAAATGGATGGTCAGTTAAGTCTGTGTTAGGGTCCATATTAAGGACACGTTCAGAACCTTAGATTGGGATAAAATTAAGGAAAAATTGGATTTGATTGGTAATTTAATGCAATTAGCTAATAGTTTTAAATAAAAAACGTATTCTATTCACAAAACTTACAAAATAGATGACTGAAAAATTCTTACATTATCTCTTCCTTAACTCTTTCTATTTCTTTAAGAATAAGACTTTTGCATTCAAGAAAAGTATTGTCATATTCATCATATAAGGGATTTACTTCGTCACATTGTTCTTGGGTTATTTCGAGTGCTTTTCCAACATTAGTATATATTTTCACTATTTTAAGGAAAATTTTTTGTAATTCGTCAATTTTCATCAGGGTTTGTTTAGAAAAATAAACCTGAATAGAGCTATAACGTTTTATGGTTTCGTTTATATCTGATATAGTCAAATCAATTGTAAAGTTTTTCTTATTAAGCCAAAATCTAATTTCGACCACTTGTCGTGTCATTATATTTAATTCTAGAAAAACACTCTCCGCTTGTTTTTGTAAATTAAAGAATATCTCTTTTTGTAGATTGCTATATCTTTCAGCTTTCGTTCTGGACTTATCAAGGTAATATTTAATAACAAGCGTGATTATCGAACCTAATCCTGTTCCAGTTATTATGCCAAAAATATAATTTAATGTCATGTATTTACTTTATTTTTTGATTTTTTTAATCAAGTTTTAAACTTTTCTTTGTTTTTATCAAACTCAATTCGAAAAAAGGACTTCAAAAACCCTTTTCATCTTTTCATTAAATTCAGCTTCTAATCTTTTTTCTTCTACTTGTGTTTAGGAATAAAATATTTATATTTCTCCTTACCAGTCTCCAAATTAATGGTTACTGATTTAATCCATTTATGCTTCGGCTTCCACTTTTTATTAGATTTTTTGATTGATTCTTTTTTCATTTAATTTGATAAAAATTTTGTTCTCTTCTCTATAAAATTATTTAATCATCAGAATTATCTGATTTAATCATCTCTATAAAGTTTAATGGCCTTGCTAAAACTTGTGCTCCATCTGGACTTTTTCCACTTTCAAATATTTCTTTCCAATAATCATAATTCTGTTTGCCTGCAAATATAGTATTGGCCATGCTTTTATCTTTCCATAATGGAAGATTTTTTAAATTCTTTACAAAATTACAAATATTTATCCATAATTGTTCATCAAATTTTTCCTGGAATAATTTATCGTTATCAAAAATTTTACCAATATTATTAAAGTAGCTCTCTATAACCTTTCTAAGATACAAGACCCAATTATACATTACCTCTTCTTTGCCTATTCTGTACGCAATCAAATGATCATCTGTAATATCTGTATCTTTCTTATCAATGATCTTCTTTTCAATACGAGCTACACCTATTTCTGGTTTAAACTTACCTATATAAATTTGCTCTGCAATAATATTCAAAAGATTAACAACCTGTTCTATTTCTAGCTCTCTCGGATTTAGTCCTTCATCATTTCTATAATTTATTGGATTTGTCAAAATTAATTTAGAATTAATAAAAAGACTTAAAAGAGTCTTATCAAAAGCACTATAAGAAATTGGTAATTCTTTTGCCTTGCCTTCAAAATCAATATAATCTTTTAACTTATTATCTTTTGAATAAGTAATGGAATGCTTAATGCTATCAATAATATATTTTTTAACATTTATATTGTCGCCTTTAAAATAATTAATTAATTGCTCTTCTGAAAACGAAAGATCATCAGGATCTAAATTGTGATCTTGTTGATATCTAGTAATTCGTTCTCGATATAAAGTATTATTTAATTGTCGCATTATCGATTTATCAAAAGAGATTTGTCTTAAAGTGCTTCCAGCATTTGTGTTTGTCTCTGTTAGTCTATCCACATTTGAATCAATAAAAATTCTTAATAATAATTTTTTATTACCTAATAATATTTGTGCTACTGCTTTATGCTGTCCATCGAATATCTTTAATTTATCACCATCAATCCTTGCCAAACTTAAATGAAGTTGTGGATTACCTTTTTCAAATTCCTTAATTAATTTACTAATACTATTATTAATACCCCTTGGATTTATCAATTCATCATGAAAAATATATTCAATAGGAACTTCTATGAAACAAGTTTTTTCAGCTGATTTTAATTTAGTTTTAGAAAGTTTATCTTTAAAAATTAAACTTTGATAAATATCATTATCACCGTTCTCGGAAAAACTGTACTTTATCATACTTCCTTTTGTTTTATATTTAAAATTATATTTAGAACCATTAAAAAAAGATAACACATGTTTAAGAGAAGCTGCTTTGTTTTCATCTACTTGCGTCTTTTCTTGTATTCCTTTTAATTTATGAAGTATCCTGGCAATTTTTAAATTTGCATCTTGTTTTGACTTATTACAACTTTCATGAGTCAAAGCAAAATTCTCTTCAGAGTCTTTCCCTTTATTAGCTAAAGGAATTATATGATCTATATTTGTTGGATGAAGCTTTAAATCTATTTCTTTTTCACAAATAAAACACTTATGATTTTGTATATCGTAAAGTTTCTTTGTTAATGCTTCGTATTCTTCCTTTGGTAAAGATGATAAATATTTTGAGGCCATAATTTTTATTCTTATATTAATTAATTTTCATAGTATTATTACCTACATTAAACTCTCCTTTGTGAATCTTATCTTTTATCAATGGATGCATATCTAATAATTCTTTATTGAATTCAATCTTAAAAAAAGGTTTATCAATCGTTTTATTAAAATAACTTTTATTCCCTTGTCTAGAGTTTCTTGATCCTCTAATATACCACTTACAATTAAAATTACTTATGATATTTTTATCATTTGCAGCAACGATCCATTCATTTTCTAGTAAAAATATAAAATCTTTACTAGATAGAATAGATTTTATTTTTTCATCTTCATTTAAAATTCTGAAATGTAATTCATAAGAATCTTCTTGTCTATTTTTAATATCTTCTAAAATAAATTCTAATTTATAAATCATATATAAAGTTTTTAATTTTGTCTTTGAGTTAATTTTTATTAATCTATACTATTTCAAGCTTTCACTAACAATTACTTCTGCATACTTCTTCTTTGGTGGTTGGTATTTTTCTTTCTCACAATCTCTAACCAAATCTTCAATTTCTTGAATTATTTCTTTATCTTCTAGGCCATGTTTTTGTCTAATTATTCCTCTTAATTTACGCTTATCTTTTATATCTAGCTTACATTCTCTAACAAATCCCTCAACGTTATTAATCCATTTTTTAATTTTTTCGTTTTTGCCTTTTCCAATTTTATCTAATTTATTTAAAGTTTGTTTTATAATTAATTCTTTATACTTCGACTTTTTTAATTCATTAATATTTGCCTCTTCTTCAGATTTTTCAAACCAATATTTTATTATTTCAATAGCAATAGGATTTTTTACTTGATTAATCATAAATTTTTATAGTATACATTTAAGCTCCTGATAAACAATCTCCCATCATCATTAATCCAAATGGCTTCCCAAGCATATCATATTGTTTACTCATTATCATTACATTTTTATCTCTGAAAAGAGTAAAAATATTTAAATTACCAAAACTTGTTTGTTCAATTAAATAAACAGTTGAACCATTATCAATTTTATTTAACAAAACCTTATCTCCTAAATTACCAACCATAGAAGGAGCTTCTGTATTGATGTCAACAAAAGCAAGTGTTGTGGGATTTTTATCAATACTAACCTCACCACTGATATGATCTTCTTCAAAATCAGTAACTGCAGATATTTTTAATGTACATACAACACTATTAGAATATGGATATTGTGCTTTTTTCCAATTTTTATCAAAAGAAACAGTTATCTTATTATCGAAAGGAAGATTGCCTGCGTATATAATTATAAATAATATTAAAATTGCTATTACTGGTAGTATAATTTTTTTCATATTTTTCTTTTTTATTTATCAACACCAACCTCTTTCAATAACTGACTCAAACAAAAGCTTAAATCAATATATGGTGTAATTTTTTCAATTAATAATTCTTTTAATTTTGGATCATGAGTATAATACATATCTGGAATATCTAGATTAATTATCTTCTCATCATCAACTTTAAAATTTTCTTTTAAAAAACTAATATGACCTTCTGGTTCTGATACTACAAAAATCATATCTGCCCAATCTACAAGTTCTTGATTTACTTGGACACTACCTGATGACGCATGAGTTCCTGCAGATTTTGTTTCAATATTTGGACATACAGAGAAAAGAGCTTCAGCTGTAACACTTCTCTTAACATTAGCGGTGCATATGAAAAGTAATTTTTTATTCATTTTTTGTTTTATTATATAAATTTTTAATAAATCTAATTATTAATCCAATTACTAATCCCCAAAAAGCACTAATTAATAAAAACGAAACAAGAAAAACTACCCTAGAAAAAGTTAAACCTAAATCTAATATAGATATTTTAAATATATTATATAAAAAATCCTGAAATACATATATAAAATAGAAAGTAAAATCATTTGATGATAGATACGGAAGTGACGGTGTGAATATCCAAATGAATACACCAATTACAAAACCAATGATAACACTAATTAAACAATGCTTTTTAAATTTCATTTCAATATTCCCTTTCTATTAATTTTTTGTTCATTTTAATCATACCTTATATCAGGATTTCTATCAGCTGGTGTTTTCCAATCTATTCCATACCTATCTTTTAAAATTCGTTTTTGTTCATTCCAAAACGTATGACAATATCCTAATGTTTTTCGTTTAAAGATAAGATTTCTTTTTGCTTCTTTACCTGCTTTCTTAATTAATTCATTTACTTCTGGGTCATTCTCTTGTGGATCATAATTTTGTAAGATATCTCCGTAAAAATACCTAGCCCATTTCTCAGCTGTTTCAAAAGATGCAGTTAATTCATGTTCATAAATATTATTATTATATTTTTCCCTATAATACATGTTAATCGTTTCACTATTAGCGCGCATGTGCATATCTAAAATCTCAATACCTTCAATACGTTTTAAACATTCTTCATCCATTTTATAAGGATTTTCTTTTAAAATAGCATCAAATTCCTTATAAACATCTTCTTTGGTAAATGATAATTCAACAATCGAAAGATTGGGTTTTTTATTTGTATTTCCCACTTTTTTCAAATTAGAAGCTCTTTTTATAGCTCTTTCTATAAATAACAATGTTGTTTCTTCTTTAATAGATGCAGAATCTTCTTTTTCCTTAGCTACAATATCAAGCTCTTTATGCTTGCTTTGTTTTTTTGTATTTATTAGATTAAATATTTTTTTAAAAAATGACATATATAAATATTAAGGCATCCAACCACTATGCCATTTTTTTACTCTAGTTCTTGGAGATGGCGTTTCTTGCTTAATAGATGCAAAATCTTCTTTTTTATAAACATCTAAAACCTCGAAAGTAATTTCTTTTATATAATCTTTAAAATACTTTTGATTGCTCTGTTCTTCTTCCCATTTTATTTTATCAATAAAACTTGATAAATATTCTTTTTCTTTATTTTTTTCTGAATCATTTTCCATAGAATCAAATATTTTGAAAATAAAAGATTGTATATGATCGCTCATTGATCCTATATACCAAGCACCAGGAGAATATCGTCCATATTGTTTTTTATGTGTTTTCATTGACCCTGCAATCATTTTTATAAAATCAAGATACTCATTAATATCTCTTTCAATTTCTTTGCCACATTTTGGACATTTAATTTCTTTTTTATATGGAATGAATGCAGTTCTACATCCAGAACATTTAAAATCGGGTTTTCTAATATGAATAGTCATGTTTAATCATTTTTATTTATTTCCTCTCCTTAAACCTATTCTTAAGATATTCCTTTCCTTTCTTAATTAACTCCAAATTCCAGTTTCAATTTCTTTAATTATGCCTTCTTTACATTTAGGACAAGGTTCATCAATTAATTCAGAAACAGTTTTAACTTTCTTTGATTTACATTTAGGACATTCTCTTTTATCCCTACCATCTATCATATCAATACTACCTTTATAATAATTCCGCCAAGTTAATTTTCCTTTTTCATCAGCTAAATCTGCCTCAAATTTATGCAAACAATCTAAACACAAACAAGCAGAAGCAAAACCAATTCTTTCTTTAATATATTCACCTTTTAATACTTCATTTATCATCATTCTTTCTCCTGGATGAAGACAACGGATTCTTTCTCCTTTATCATTTTCTACAAACACATAACCACCATAACCACCAGGCAGGTAAAAGTCACACTTATTACATTGATATCTATTCATTGTTGGCATAATTATTTCCTTTCTTTAGATTTTATTTTTTTTATATGATCTTCTGGTCTAATAAACTTATTTCTATCTGAAATAATATTCTTATAATCTTCGACAATACGTTCATCAAATCTTTTCATACCCGTTCTCATAATTTCATCACCCAATCCAAATGGAAAATCTTTATCATAACTATTTATACCGTAACCAATAGCGATTTTACTAAAAATAGGATGGAAGTTGCTAAACTTATAACCAGATGGAAGCCAAGTAGATCTTCTTGGATGATACATATGGAGATATAAAATATCCCAATGTTTACCATTTATGCAAACAGTTTCATAAATATCAACAGGATCATTGATCCCATCAACCTTGATAGAGCCTGATCGATGATACATAAGACCAACACCACATTCACATCTTAATCTATTAAGATATTTCATTTCACCAATAGTACCATTAACAGGAATGGGATTATTAATAACATGTCCAAAATTTTCCTTATTATCAAATAAAGAATCACAACTTTTTCCATTTATTATTGATGAATCTAAGAAAGGATCACTTTCTTCTAGCTCTTTTTTTTGATCTTCTAAAGACTCATCAATAAATTTTTTCTTGAATATATTAAAAAACATATTTTATTCCTTCTTATTTTCCTTAAAACGATTCTTGAGATACTCTTTCTCTAATCTTAAAGATTTAATCTTAATTTCATATAATTCTTTTTCTTTCTTAATCTCTTCATCTATTAAACCTAATCTACCCATAGTTTCTAAAAAATCATCTTGTTTCATAGATTTTATTCCTCTCGGCCTCATTCTTTTGACTCTCTTTTGAACTACTTTTTTAGTTGTTTTTTTATTTTTTGTCATAATTTTTTATTTTGCTTTATTTTAAAATCTTTTGGCGAATATTCTTTAACTTATCCCTCATCGTTAACGGAAAAAATATATAGACATAAATGTTTAGCTGCTTGCCATGGAATTCTACGTAGGGCTATATTTGCGCTTATTTCTGGTAAACCAAGGCCATATTTATAAGCATGTCTGGCAATTACTTTCATTCTAGTAATTACTTGGCCAAGTGCAAATAAAAAATCTGTATCTGCAATAGACCGCGCAGATTTTGCATAAGATTTACCCTTAACCTCAATATAGAATCGTCTCGCCTTATTTTTATTCTTTGAGTCGGTAATAATAATATCACATCCTTTTTCATGTAATCCTTTCGTTTTGACATTATGATCCCAACCTTTCCTTGCAAGATGTTCCAAAATAACTTTTTCAACAAATTTGTGTGTAATGACTTTTTTCATAAAATTTTTGTCATAAATACTTTTTTCATAATTTTTCTTTTTATTTAATTTTATCTTTCATTATCAAGCTTATTTAATCTCTGCTCAATTTTTTTAAGAGCAGCATCTTTTCTTATCCTGTTAATTGCTTCATTGTATTTTTCCGTTATTGCTTTCCTACTTTTTTTAAATCTCATTTTAGTTACAAAATCATGTTTTCCTGTAAAATCAAATTTATGTTCTGAAAGTTTATTCCCAAAGGCAAGACCTTCTATATAAGTAAAAATATTTATGTCGTTTTTTTCCATATTCCCTACTTGTTGTTCTACCCATTCAAATGTATCTTTAAAATATTTTTTAGTGTCTTTAGATGTGTCTATATATTTAGCAAAATTTTTTATAAATTCTTTTTGTGAAAAATGAAATGGCATTTCTTTAATTAAGTGATTTAAAATTATTTTTGTAGTATTTTCTGTAGATTCTTTTTGTGAATATACTTTATTTGTTATTTCTGAAAATTTGATTTGCTGAAGAAACAAATAAAGTTCAACAATACACAACCATAAAAAAGACTCATATACTACCTTAGTAGGAATACTATCAAGTTTTCTAAATTTAAAAAAATGTGGCATATCCACAAAATCATAAGCTATAATAAAAGCTGAAGAAAATATATATAGATATGCAATCGAATTTAAAGATGACTCTTCTACTTCCTCTGTTTTTATTACTAAAAATGATTTTAATGCATTTTTAAGATTATCAATCTTTATATTTTTAAATTTCATTACGCTATCTGCTTCCGCACGTTCCTTTTCCATTTCTAATAATTCTTCAGGTGATGCTTGCGGTGGTTCTATATTTTCATAATTCTCTTTTTTGTTATTTTCTAAATCCATATCAAAAGATGGGTCTGAACCAGAAAAAAAATTTTTGAATTTATTCATATTTATTTTCTACTTTTATTTAAAATAATCTAAATCTTTTAAATGAAACTTGAGTTATTTTATTGTTTTCTTTTATAAAAGTGAAAGTAGTTTTGATTTTATTTCTTATGGGGCATGGATGTTCTGCTTCAATCGCGTCAGGAACATTATTTTCATCTCTTGAAACAATAGTAGAATACTTACCCGCTTCATTTTTTGAATTTATGCGTGTAAAGTGTATCAGTCTGATAATTATCGACAATTTCTTCTTCTGATTTTTCTGAGTCTAATTGCATAAATTTATCCGACTTTTCTAAAAGTTATAATATTTTGATGTTGATGATTGATTTTATATGCGTAAGGATAGCCGAATGGATAAAGTGGTTTATTGTCCTGCAAGAGGCAGGTTGTCCCAGAAGGCTCAAAACCTATTTTTTTTATAACACTCACTATATCACCTTGCACACACACCTCCTTTTTATCAACAGTAAAATCACTTATAATAATGCTTGTATAAGATTTATCTCTGAGCTTTTTAAAAACTTCTTCCATAATCGAGCCAAATAATTTTATAAAACCTTTATAGCTTTTTTGATTTCCAAGATCGTTTTTATCTTCTGAATAATATTCAACTCCAGCTCTTGAACCATTTCTTTTACCGTCTTTTATAGCCCTTAGTCCTTGGCCATTATTTTTTAAAATATTATGATATGGGGGCGATGTAATGCAATAATCAATTTTACCTCTTATCTTAGATATTTCTTCTAAAGAATCACCCTGTATAATTTTTTGCCCTTTTATTATTCCTAATTCTTTAAATCTTTTTTCTGTTAATTTTATATATTTTTTACTTAAATCAATTCCAATGCCCTTTCTGTTTAACTTACTACAAGCCACTAAGGTTGTTCCAACTCCATTAAAAGGATCTAGAACAGTCATGCCCTTTTTCGTAAACATAGATATTAATTTTTCAATATCCTTAATTAAAAAAGGGGCAGGATGTTTGTAGGCAAATTTATCTTCTTTGCATTTTTCACTAAACCAAAAACTTTTGGTTAGCTTTAACCATTCTGTACCAGTTAAATCATTTAATTTATTTCTTTTGTCGTATTTTCCTTTTTTTTTCATAATTAAAATTTTTTCAAAAAAGCTTCTAATGTTTTATCGGTTATATTTCTTGATGTTTTAATTTTTATAACATCGTCATAAAACATATAACCCCAATTATATTTTTTAAAACCATCAATAAATAACGGATCTTTTATACTTAGAAATTCTTTTTTTCTTTTATTAGGCAAAAGCATTATTTTTTTAATGTCTATATCTAAATTAGAAGCTCGTTGTATTCCTGATGTAAAATTTGTTGAATTTTCAACTTCAACAACATAATCAATTTTTTTATCTTTTACCCAAACCATATCAATCATTTCTATTCTTGTTCTTTTTTCTTTTTCTAATCCCAAGTTGTCTAATTTTTTTAAATCAACAAAATCAATAAGTTTTTTACCATTATAATTTTCTGGTTGTTCTCTTTTGCCAATATAAATCTCATATCCCATTTTTTTACCAATTTCAGATAAAAAATAAAGCATTTCTGTGTGTTGAGTGAAATCCTTTTCTGTTTCACCACCTTTATACACCCACTTACCGCCAGATTTATTCGCATATTTTTTTAAGATTTGATCTATTGATTTTATATCTGGAGTTAAGCCATTGGGATATTTAACAAATATTTTCCCTAAAACTTCGTCCAAACTAACAGAAACTTTTTGTCTTAATAATGATATTATTGTATCTTCTACGCGATCAGTTAATTTTTTATCAGGATACTGTATATATTCATTTGGGTTTTTAAACCACCAATTTTTTCCCGCCCTACTGCTCTCGTCTGTGATTACAAATATATCGCCAATATATTTTGATAATATTTGTTCAATATTATTATCAAAGTCCTCTAAGTCAAAACCTGCTGAGGAAATCTCGGCTAATAAACCATTAAATAAAATTTGATAAGGAGTTGGCTCATTTCTTTGAGCAATTAAACTTATGGATTTTTGAATAATAAAATGTTCAAATTGTTCTTCGTCTGTTTTCAAATTTGTAATCGATTTCTTTATACACCTAATATAAAAATCCGTTGCCGATGTTCCATAAGGATTGGCGACATTTGATTCTCCAGTTCTTCTGTTTTGTTGGTGAATTATCTTTTCTATCTTAAACCCAGACATGGTAATTGCGTTCAAAAAAGCATTCCAGATTTTTATATCTTTATTGTGAAAAGTAAAAATAATTTTTCCTTCTGGTTTTAAAACTTTAAATAAATTTTTTATTCCATTTTGAAATTTTATTTTATAAGTATTTATATCTTGTATGTTGTTTTTCACCGTTATTTCACTTTCATAATTTGGTGTAAATCTATTATCATATTTTTTAAGCCAAATTAACCAAATAGTACTAAGATCCAAATATTGAACAAGTCCTCCATATGGCGGATCAGTCATAATAAAATCAATAGATTCATTATCTATATAATTATTTATAGTATTTATATCAACAATTCCGTATTTTATGTCAAAGTTTTTTGTTTTATTGCTTTTATTACTATCATCTACATAAAAAATTTTAGGAATTTTTCCAAGATATTTTTTTACATCAGATAAAGACGATACGACTGATTGTTTGCCCAAAAAACTACCTTTAAAAACAAGCAACGAGTTCATTTCCATTTGTCTATTTGCACAAATATATGCAGACCGACCCCAACTTGTAGAAAATGCCCTATTTGCATTTTTCCGTCTCGGAACACTCATTTTTGTGCATAGATGAATAGATTTTACAAAACCTAATAGCAGTTGTTTTTTTATTTCCTCGTTTTTTTCATCAAGTATTTTTTTAAAAATTTTTGACAAAACAAATAAATTTCTTTTTGTCCATAAATTATGAAAATGTTTGCCACCTATACGCTCAATAAAATTTGCAGAAAAAGACGGTGAATTATAAAATTCATCCCCTGGGAACCAATCTTTAATTTCCATACTTTCCATTTCATCGGATTTTTTTATTTCTTCTGAATTTGGCTTTTCCAAATATCTAGTAATTTTTCCTTTTTTACAATCAGAACATTCAATGCCAACTTCATAAATATTTTTATTTTCCCATTTAAGGTTTTGCAAGATTGCTTTTTTGGAGCCACATTTTCTGCATATTGTATTAAAATATTTTTTATATTCTTCATCATTAGATATTTCTTGAAAAATTGAGTCAACGCTATTTAAAAGATTTTCTTTTTCTAAATTTGTACAAAACACTTCAATTAAAAAAGAGGTTAAGGGATTAAGATCAAAAGCTACCGCTTTTCTTCCTGCTTTAACTGCCTCAAATGCACTTATTGCACTTCCTGCAAATGGATCTAAATACAAACCACTCTCAGGAGTATAATTTTTTATGTATTCTCGCCAAATATTATGAGGTTTTTTACCCCAATACTTCATAGCGGTATAAATTGGAGGACGAGTTTCTTCTACAAGAGCAAAATTTATATCTTTAATATTTTTCATAAATTTTATTTTTTAATTTCATTAAATCGCTAGCAACCAATGCTTTAGTAATTTTTATCAAAGCATAATGTTTTGATTATACCAAAAATTAACTCATTTAGAAAGTTTTTTGATTACAATATTTGACCCTTTTGATGGTTTCGAGATATCATATAATAAATTAAGAAAATTGAATATTCTTTAAGTCGCTCCTCTTATTAAGTCCTAAAGAGGCGCACAAGACTACTATTGGACTAGCACGATTCAGTGCTGGATTTTGATTAGTAGTCTTTTTTGTTTTCAAACTACCAGTTCTGAACCGCATTGGTGGTTTTTTTGTTTTAACAATCATGGATAAAGACATAAGAGATTACAAAAAAATAATTAAAAAGCATGGACTTCAATTTTCAAATGAAGAAATAATTAAAATTGCAAAAAATATCCAGGATTTAGCTGAAGTCTTTATTCAGTTTACTAAAAATAAAAATCAGCAAAAAACATAATAAAAAGAAACCTAACAAAAAAATTATCAAGCAAACTACCTTAATTAACTAAGGAAACCGCCAGTAGATTTTTACAATATAAAGAATCAACTTCGCTAAAGAAGCCGAATGCAGGCTTTCTACAACACTTTTCAGCGAAGTTGAGTGGGAAGTGGAAGGTCTGCACTCGGTTTTTTTATTTATTAATTAAAAAAGAAGAACTAATATGTATAAAAAAGAAAAGAATCAATTAAGGAATCAAATATATAAATATCTGGATGATAAATATTCTATTCAGACAAACACCGATAAAGGATTCAAAAGGCTACTAAAGACACTTGGTAGGGATTTTGAAAAAGAAGCGATTGATAAACATGAAAAACCAAAGAAGAAAGAAAAACCAGATCTAAGACAACAGATAGATGACCCAGGAAGAACGAGGGTGTGGAGGGCTGATGAGGACTAAATGGTTTAACAAAGCCATTAATTAAGTGCACATAGAAAGGAACAGTAAATAAAAGTCTAACTACTCATAAATAAATAAGTTAATTTTTGTTTTAGGGATTGAACATAACTTGAAAAAGTTAGTTATTCATAAGAGTAGCATGTCCAATTCCTTAAATAGGGATAGTTACTCTTATGAAAAAAACATTAGAAATAGCAGAGAATTATCTAAATCAAGGATATTCGGTTATTCCATTAAAACCAAGAAGCAAAATTCCATTGCTATCTAAATGGAAACCTTATCAAGAAAAGTTGCCTACTAAAGATGAATTAAAGAAATGGTTTAAAAACACTGATAATAATATTGGTGTAGTCACTGGAAATGTTTCTGGATTGGTGGTTGTAGATATAGATGATAAAAAGATGAATCTTGCCAAGTTTGATTTGCCACCTACCTCAATTATTGAAACGGCTAACGGATTTCACTTCTATTATCAATTACCAGAAGGCGTTAAGGTTAAAAATGAAGTTAGAATAGATGATAAGAAAATGGACATTAGAGGCGAAGGCGGCTATGTAGTTGGAGTTGGTTCAACACATGAGTCTGGCTTTGAGTATAAATATGCTATCAGTCATCTTTACTTTAAGTTAGGCAACCCTGTTAAATGCCCTGACTGGCTAATAGAAAGAGGACAAACCAAGAAACATACCAAGAAGGATTGGATGCCAATATTAAAAGAAGGCATTAGTGAAGGCGAAAGAAATGATAAACTTACCTCTTTGGTTGGATTGTTATTAAGCAAGCATTCAAAGGAAGTTGCTTATGAAATACTATCAGCATTTAATGAATCCAAATGCCAGCCACCATTAAGTAATAGAGAATTGGAAGCTATCTTTAATTCAATTAATAATAGAGAGAGTAGTAAGGAAATAAATGAAGTTAAGCAATTTACTCCTTTTTCATATAAAACATTATTGAAGAAAGAATTTTCACCAGTTGAATGGGTTGTCGAAGGTTTAATTCCAGCTGAAGGAACAACAGTAATCTCAGGAGAAGCAGCTACATTTAAGACATGGCTTTTAGTTGAGCTAGGAATCAAAGTTGCTATGGGTGAGAAGTTCTTAGACCAATTTAATACTAGCCAAATGAATGTTCTATTTATCGATGAGGACAATGGAGAACGATTGTTAAAACAAAGACTAGAATTATTAGGTCGTGAAGAGAATCCTCCATTTTATTTCTTGAGTCGCAATGGATTTCAGCTTAAAGAAAAAGATGTTGATTTGGTATTAAACATAGCTAAAGAGAAAGATATTAAATTAATTTTTATAGATGCTCTAAGAAATGTTCATGATGAAGATGAAAATTCATCAACGGCAATGTCGCCGATAATGAATCAATTAAAGGAATTTAATAAAAAAGGAATCGCTGTTGTATTTGTTCATCATAACCGTAAGGCTAATCTTTTTAATAAAAATATTACTCAAGAGATAAGAGGAACGACTGCTATTAGAGCTTTTGTTGAATGTCACATAGCTATTAATTTAATTAAAGATGAAACTATTAAAATAGAACAAACAAAGATTAGGTCATCACAGGCTATAATTCCATTCAAAATTGAAGCAATTACAGATAAAAATGGATTTCATTTTGATTATCTTGGCGAAATGAAAGAAAGAAAAACAAAAGGTTCAGAAATTAATTCATTAATAAAATTAGTATTAAGAGATGAAGTTCTAAATTCAACAAAACTACTAAAAGCTATTAGAGGAATATCAAAAGAAGAAATTGCAGATAGAACATATAGAGATACAAAAAGCAGAATGATAGAGAAAAACGAGCTTTTTGGAAAGAAAAGAGGTAGAGAACAACTTTTATCAATCAGCGAATTTAAATAAAAAATGTTTCATTCTCGCATAATAAATAATGGCACTATGCCTAACAGTGGCAATAGTGGCAAAATAGCTTTGCCACTATGAGTTTATGGCTAAATAAAGCCAATAACTCGATAGTGGCATCCTCTATTATGGTGGTAAGCCAATCAGATTAGTATTCTATGGCTAAACAAAGCCATAAATACTGATAGTGGCAAAGTGGCAACACTGTATACAGGGTGACATCTTGCCACTATTGTATTGATTGCCACTACCATTTGGCTTAAATAAGTTAAATAATACATGTTTTAAAACTTAAAAACATGTTACATTGGCTCACAAAATGGGATAATCAAAACTTTTTCAATCTGATAGAATAGCTGTTTTTTCAATACTTGAAATAAAATATTAAATGGTAATAGAATTTAGAATATTAAGGGTAATAAATGAGATATTTTGATTGTAATAATCATATGCATACTACTTACACTATAGCTATAATTACCCATTGCCAATAAATCAAAAATTGGATATTATAACCATGAAATGACAAAAATATCCAAAAAACTACACATAAAAAAATTTACATATTTTCAGAAGTTAAAAACTTCAGTCTTTTTGAATCTAATAAAAAAACAAGTAGAAGAGCCTGAACAGGAAGCAATAGATGGACTAACTGATGAAACAGCAAAACGATCTAGAGCTAATAAATATATTAATGATATAGAAAGAATAAAAAAAGAATTTTGTCTATCTATATCTTTATTAAAAAAAATTCCTGGTGATAAATTCTTAAAAGAACATAATACAACCGCAGAGGATTATATAATGTATCATCAAGGGTGTGTGTTAAATTTAGTCCATCAATCTAAGGATAAAATCAAAAATCTTATTGATGCATTAACTACTGATAGCAAATATAAGGACAGAGATATCTCTATCCTTAACTTAGCAAAAGAAGAAAAAATTACTAATATTAAAAATCTACCAAAACTCTTAAAAGAATGGGATCAAAATTCTAAAAGTGGGATTGGTGTAGCATTAAGAAAAAGGACTCATTATCAACATTTTAGAAATAAATTAACTCTCAATAAGGGATTCCTAAACATCAAAATTTACAGGACTCTTCAACAAAAATCCCTTCAGGACACACTAACTAAAGAAGGGAAAAAGATGGTTATTGAAAAAAGTACTCAGGCTATAACGAATTGGCACAAAGATATTAATAAAAAAATCAAGGGAACTATAGATTTGGTAAACGCAAATATAGAAAACATCTCTAAAATCCTGTATAGCCAATTCCCTCTTCCTAATGTTGAAAAAGAAGGATCTAAAATCATTTCTAAATACCAAAAAATGCTTGATGCATTACAGATCAAAAACGTATCTAAAAAGGAAAATATATCAGCAGCTTTCTACCCGATAACAAAAACACTAGAAACGGTTATTCCTACAATTTTAGCTGATAACTTAGTAAGCTTTTATATTACTGGTAGCGTTGTTAGAGGAGACGCTGAATATGGTCTTTCGGATATAAATATAGTTATTGTTTTAAATAAGACAGATAGTACTATAGTCAATAAAATAAATTCATCTATTGAGAATATTAAAAACGAATCAGGCGTAAGAACAGAAATAATTCCTTTAATTATTTCTGTGGATGAATTTACTAATAAAAATAATGCCAGAACAAGATTTATCTGCAAAACAGATGGCTTATTGATTTATGGAAAAGATATCATAGGAAATGAAAAATACCCAAAACCAGGGCTCAAATTAGCTTTATTCCTCAATGATAATTTCAGAGATAAAATTAACTCTATTAAAAGCCATCTAGAAAAGAATCTTGATATTAATCAAGAAACGGTAAATAAATTTGCTAAGATAGTATCTAAGTCTATATTGCGCCTATCATTTGCTGAAGTAATGAGTAATAAAGCAATATATGAAAAAAATTTCTACAAAATGATTGAAATGGCTAAAAAAGAACATCCTAGCAATACAGAACTCTTAGATAAGCTTTATAAAATTGCAAAAGGCGAAGCACTAGTCAAAAAGGATAGTTTAATGAATATGTTAGTTGGTGCTGAAGAAGGCTTTTATTCATTACTTGAACAAATAGAAAAGAAAAATCAAGAATTAGAAAATAGGAAAGTATATACCTAATTCTTTTAATTTGACAAAAAATTTACATTTTAAAAAACACCTAAACCCTAAAGAATATCTGAACCTTATCATAAGGAAAAATAAAAAGCCCAATTAAGGGCTTTTTATAAATCTTAGTTAAATTTTATCTCGGTACTAAAGGCAAACGAATCAAAGCTTCTTCGGTTCCCCAAAGAGATAAATCACCAACCTTTACTTTCAAGCCAGTGGCATCAGTTGGTATTTCATATATCTCCGTAAACTGTTGAGGCATATTAGGGTTAAGATTAGAAAGAAAAAACATCTCTTTTTCTTTTGGTATCCATTCACTTACATCAGTTGCGCATATAAATTCTCTATCTTTATCGTCAATTAATTTTAAGGAAGAAACGCTTTTCATCTCACTATTCAAATTTTCAACCTCCATTGTCACCTCAACAAATTTTCCACTGGTTGTTTTATTCTCAGCGATTGTAGAATATCGGCTTTCAGAAGCTTTTAAAATATTACCCCTATTTTTTACACTTACTAATTTCCATCTCACATCACCCACTCTTACATCCTGATTAATAGAATAAACAGTAGATGCTTTTTCTGTAGATTCTTGCTTTTTCGACGGAGTATCATCGCCAATATTGAAGAGAACTATAAACATTACGACAATAGCAATTATTACCAAACATCCTTTTGTGGCATTCTTAGATTCTTCCTTCTTTTTTTTCTTTTCCTCTTTATTTCTTATTCCTGTCCTTAATTTTTCCTCCTCTTCAATTTTTTTTCTCCCCTCATCGTTTAATATTGAATTTTTATTTTTTTCTTCTGTCATATGTTTATTTTTGTTATATTTTTAATGACTTAGGATTTATTCTTTTAATATCTTTCATAACTCAATTTTACCATTAATAAATTCTAACGTCTAGTTCGAGATAAAATTAAAACTGCATAACAATGCAGTTTCATAGCTTGGCTC
>Ga0208904_1000967_pt1 | contig 21086 bp, 22 predicted proteins | sample AntAceMetag02UKB_FD_184774 | JGI IMG/M metagenome (GOLD analysis project Ga0208904, IMG submission 184774) | Saline lake microbial communities from Ace Lake, Antarctica - Antarctic Ace Lake Metagenome 02UKB (SPAdes) (version 2) | ecosystem: Environmental > Aquatic > Non-marine Saline and...
ATACTATGTTATTCCGTAAGCAGTGGGTGGAAATTTACAAGAAAAAAGGAATTGATATAGATAAAATGGGTGATACTATGAGAAGTCTTCAAAATAAAATAGATAGTTTAATGTTAAGATTGGCAAAAACTCAAAACGATAAAGATGTGGAAAAACTTAAAAATGAGATTATTCAATTAAAAGATGAACAAGCTTCTATTAATATTGAGAAGACAGATTTACTGTCCTCAAGTATTGAAGATGTGCTAAATATAAATGTAACTTCATACTATGCGTATATTGTCTTGGAGAGGAAAGAAGGGGATAATTGGGTTAAGGCATTTGCTACATACAAGGATTTCGTTAATAGTCATGATACTGAGCTTTTGAACAAATGTCTGTATAACGTAAATTATTTAATTTATCAACCTTTATTTTAAAATTGGAAGGAATATTTTAAATGGAAGATGTTATAAGAAAATTGGCGAGAAGCAATTATTGGCAATTACTTTATGCTCGTGCAAAAGATTTAAGTAATATTCGATTATTTAAAAATGAAATGGATTTCACGTTTTTACAATTAAATCTGCTCCAGTATTTAGAAATATACAATTCATTATACACTGATTTATACATGAAAGAGAAATACATAAGTGAAGAAGTTATTAAAGATGATTTACGAACAGATGCTTATTTATTATACAAAAGTAAAAAGAAAGATTCGGATGAAAAAGAAGACAAAAAATCAAAACAAATAGACCATGGAGGTCTTCCAAGTATAATTTTTAAATCAAAAAGTAGGAAGAAAAAATAAATGTTAGACAATACACAATATTTAATTAGTTTTGTAGCAACTGTTCAGGGTGGTAAAATAGCAATCAGTCAACTTCAACAGATGGAACAAACTACTGGTAAATTGGATAAAGGTATGGTAAAAGCTGGAAAGAGTGCTAATAATTTCTCTCGTATGCTTAAACGCAGTGCTATGGTTATACCTCTTTGGTTTGTATTAAGAAGAGTTTTTATGGGCATTATGAACACTATTACTAATATGGTTAAATCTTGGTTAGAGTTAGATGATGCTTTAGCAAGAATTAAAACAGTAGTTTCTGCTTCGTCTAAGTCAATAGAAGCAGATATGATAGCTATTAGACGAACCATTTTAGATACTGCTGTGACAACAAGAGTTTCTATAAAGGAATTATCTGAAACTTTTTATTTCCTTAGAACTGCTGGATTATCTACTCAAGAAGCAATAGGGGCATTTAAACCTACTGTAGATGCTATGGTAGGAACAATGAATAGTGGGAAAGACACTGCAAGACTTATGGCAGGTGTTTTTAACACTATGGGAAAATATATAGGAGATAATCTTACAGTAACAGAAAAATTTACAAGAATAGCAGATGTATTAACTTATACTTATGCAACTCAGGATGTTCAGCTTCAGGAATTAACCCAATCCTATATGAAATTAGCTCCTTATACTGCTGGAATGTCTGATAGTTTTTTAGAGATGATTACAATGTTAGGATTTTTAAATACTCGCTTGTTGCGTTCAGGAAGAACTGGACGATTAACTGGTAGGGCATTTATACAAATAACTAAAAATGCAGATAAATTGGCTGGTATTTTTGATGTTACATTTGAGTCAGACAAACCTCTTGGTTTTTTAGACATTATAGGACAAATACATGACAGAATAGGAACAACAGGCAAAATATCAGCAAAAGCATCCAAGGCTTTAGAGCAAGTGTTTATGACAAGAGGAGCAGTTGCTGTTAGGTTATTAATAGAAAATTTTGAAGAATTAAAAGAGGAAATCGGATTGGCAGGAGAAAGCTCTAAAGATTTTGCTAAAAGAATGCGAGAGATTAGAGAAGCTACAGTCACTGCTCAATTTGAAAAAATGAGAAATATTTTACATACTATGTTTGCAGAGTTTATGAGTGGATTTATGGCTACTGGAGATTTGACTGAAGCTTTAAAAGAGTTTAATGATGGTTTAACATCTTCAATCCAATCAATCAAAACCTTTGGTTCATGGGTGGGGTGGCTTCAAACCCAAATGTCTCAACTTATATTGGGGATTATGGCATTGCAAAATATAAGACAAAGAGTGGCACTTGGAGAAATAGGATTTGGGGAAGGAATAGCAGAATATGCCAAATGGCTTCGTGAATCTAAAATTGAACTTATAAGTTTTGCTGAGTGGCAACAAAGAATAAAAGAAGAGCAAGAAAAAATGAAAGAGATAAGAGAAGAGGAAGTGAAAGTTCAAGAAAAACTTGTCAAGCAAGAAAAAGACCTCCTTACAGATATGGAAATTATTTCTTCAGGATTAAGCACTGAATTGAACATAATGAAGGCATTAGAAAACACCCAGTTGAGCATACTAAAGATGAAAAAAATGCAACTCGAACTTGATTTGGCTGGATTGGATTCAGACAAGAAAGAGATAGAGTTAGAGAAGGTGCAAGGAAAGATAACAGTAGAAACAATAAAACAACATAAGAAATTGGCAGATACTTATTTGAAAGCAGAACTTGACATACTGAAAACTATGGGTGTTCATCAACTTGACATACTCGAATATGAATTGAAAATTTTAGAAGGAAGTAAGAATTTAGTAGATTCTCGTAAACGTCAAGAGAAAATGGGAAAAGTCAGAACTAAACTGGCTAAAATAGAGAAACAATGGGGTGATAAATTAGGAAAAGGTTTGTGGGAGTCAGTTGATGCTCATTATAAGATGACTAAGGAGCAACTATATGAATTGGAGTTGGCAGAAGCATTGTCTGGGGTTGAGGGAGAAAAGCTAAGAATAGAGGAATTGAAATTACTAACGACAAAGGAACGTGTTAATCTTCTTGGCTACTATTCACAAGTTTATGCAACTCAAGAATTGAATATGGCTAAGGCTTTAGGGGCTAGTGAGTTTCAGATATTGCAAATAGAAAGGGAACAGTTAGAAGCAAGAAGAGACCAACTTCTTCCTTTAGCATATCAAGCAAAACTATTGAAAATTATAAATAAAGAGGAAATTTTACGAGCAAAAACCTTACTTAACCAACTTTCTACATATGGTGATATAATGAAAGAGTTTGAAAAGGCAACTCCATTGGAAAGACCTATGCTATTGAAAAGGATTCAAATGCAACGAATGTCACCTGAAGAACTTTATGGAGAGATTAAAGGTTCTGCTTATATTGAAAAAATATGGCATGATAACATGGATAAATTTAGTGAGATGCAAAATCTTATGGCAAAAAAGGCTAGTGCAGAGGCAAATAGACTTGATATTTGGAAAGTTGCATTTCCAGACCCCAAACAAACTGAGTATGATATTAAAAGACATGGGCAAACCATGATTACAGAGGCAGAACTATTTCTTAGTAACTTTGCTGAACTTTATGCAAAGGCAAAAGGAAAGACGGATGTTCGAGAACAACTTGTGGATTTATTTGCACCTTCTAAAGCAACAGCATTTTGGGCTACTTGGACAGACAGAGCATTAGAAGCAGTTCAAGCATTTAAAACAGCATATCAAAATGCTATTGAAATAACTCCAAAAGGAAAAGGTGCTGAAGCAGAAGGTGTTGGTCTAAAATCGCAAATTATTAAAAACTTAGAACTTTTTATCAAAGGTAAACCAGTTGCTCAAATGACTATTGAAGCAATGACTATCCAATTACCTCCAGATACATTGGAGAGAGTATCATTTGAGACTGCAAGTATAGTAGAAAGAAGATTAAAAGAAAATGAGGATTTACAAAAATTTTTAGCGGATGTCATCAGACCACATCTTTAAAGGAGAAAATAAATCATGGCGAATTATACTGTAAAATTGACGTTTTTGTCGTCAGAGTCAGGAAGTGTAGAATATGAGTTTCCTCATTTACAACATCTTTCCGACCCAGAAAGTGGGATGAAAGCAACTGTGATTAAGGGAAATAGAGCAGATGGGTCTTTGGTCATTCCTGGAGGAAAAAAAAGTCCTCAAATTCAAGTGAGAGGTAAATTGTTTGATAATGATGGTTATGCTGATATAACAAGTCTAATGAATGCTATGAGAAGTGATGTAGACACAGCACAGGGGACTTTAACACTTAAACATCGTCCTCTCACGGGAGGGGATTGGTCTACGGTCTGGAGCTATACGGTGAGGAGGCTTGATGAAATTCGCTTCCCACAGTCAATGAGAACAGGTGTGCAGGAATATGAATGCACATTTTTAATTTTGGCTTTTTAATAAATGAAGAATTATTGCATAGATTGTCTTAACAAAGGAATTAAGACTGAAATTAGTTTAAAAGTGAAACGATGCCAGTCTTGTGCTCAGAAAAATAGATTTAAAAATAAAGAAAATCATCCTTTTTTTGGTAAGAAACACAGCGAAACTCATAAAAAGAGAATTAGTAAAACACTGAAAAAAGCTTATAAAGAAGGGAGAAAAAAAGTTTGTCATACTAAAAAATCTAAGAAAATAATTAGCGATAAAGCTAAAGAAAGATTTAAAGACCCTACAAAACATCCGAATTTCAAAGATGGACGAACTTTACAAAAATATTACTGTAAAGAACCCGATTGTAATAGAGAGATAAGTTTATGTTCTGCTTTATATCATCAAGGTAGATGTCAAAGTTGTGCAAAAAAAGGAAAACTTGGTTATTGGTATGGTAAAAAACGTCCTGAACATAGTAAAAAAATGTCAGGTAAAGGAAGTCCAACTTACATAGATGGAAAAGGTAATGACCCTTATCCTTTAGAATTTAATAATAAACTCAAGGAACAAATTCATAAAAGAGATAATCATAAATGCCAAGTTTGTAATAAATCTCAATTAGAGAAAGGTAAAAAGTTATCAACTCATCACATTGATTATAACAAGGAAAATAATAAAGAAGATAATTTAATTTCTTTATGCCAAAATTGTCATGTAAAGACAAATTATAATAGAAAAGTTTGGAAAAAATATTTTAAAATAAAAGAATAAAAAGGAGGAACTAAATATGACAAATTTAAAATTTTATGTCAATGAGGTTGATGCTACTAAAGATTACGATACTGAACCTACTCATTATAAGGAGTTAGACCTTACGTTAGATTACTTCATTTGGACTGCTGGTAGTGATGATGTAAAAGATGGAGTGGATGAACCTGGAGAGGATGAATTAAATGAAGCTTCTACTATTATCCACGATACAGATGAAACTCAGGTAGCTTATTGTTTAATGTATGATGACAGTGCAGATGAATTAAGAGAAGTTATTGGTATGGGTGCGAATAGTAAATTTGTATTTTGTGTTAGATTTGATGGAGATACTGCTTCTGAACCAAGATTAGAAGCTTGGGATGATGATACTCATACTACTATTGATAAACATTGTTTGGGTGATGGAATACCAGCAAATTCTATGCTAAAGAGTGCTTGCACTACTTTTAATCCACCTGGGGCTAGTTGGGCTAAGGTAGGTGGAACACATACTGAATTAGCTGGAGGTAGTAATTATCTTTTGCTTAATGGTGGCACTGGTGCAATTATTTTAGATTCTGGTGAGACTTATAGGGAACTTTATTATAATCTGGCTATTGTGCTCGAAGGAGGAGATACTGAACCAGGTGCGTTTACCTTCGTGTCTACGATAAGATTTACCTACAATTAATTTAAGAAAGGAATAATAAATGAATAATTTACCTTTATACACTTTGATATTCGAGGATGATGAGAAGTTTATTGGAGGCACAGATTATAGAGATACTAAGTGGTTATCTATCCCCTGCAATCAGAAAATCAGGAGAATATTTTACAGATTGCCCACAAATGATTATTTAACTTTAGGGAATTTTTCTCAAATCTACCACTATGTTGAAGCCGTTCTAGATTTAAATGGCAAAAACAGAGGTAAGACTAATATAGAATTTGTTTGTTTATTATTGGAAAGAGGAGATAAAGTTTTGCAATATAAAATTAATCAGGCAACAGGAAATATAAATATGGAAATCTTTGATAAAGATGATGATTATATACAAAAACTTAATATAAGTGGTTGGAAATTAGGAATAACAAATTAAAAAGGAGGAGAATAATATGGAAGATAAATTAGGAATTACAGATAAAATACTGCTGAGGTTAATCAAAAAAAGAAAGTTGAATGATACTTTTAAATTAATTGGAGACGGTTACGTTGAGCTGAGGCGAAAAGATGGAAGTGTTATTGAAGGTTCACAAGAAGAAATCAAGGGAAAAAATATAGTTAATCTTGGAAAAGCACACGTAGCTAAACTATTAGGTGGAGTAGATTCAGTAGATGATTTTGAAGCTATAGCTATTGGAACTGGAACTAATGCTGAAAATGATGCTGATACTGCTTTGCAGACTGAAATTGACAGACAAGTATGTTCGCCAGTTCCAAGTTATGAAGCAGATTATAAATGTGTATTTGAAAGAACTTTTACTTTTGATTCTGGTGAGGAATACGCCCTTTGGGAAGCTGGATTATTTGACTCAGCAACTGCTTCTGGTTCAACAATGTTAGATAGATTTAAGTTTGCATCTGTGAAGAACGTGGATGCTGACACCGATTTGTATTGCAAAATCACACTTACGGTAGCTGGATAATAAAGAGAATAAATAATGTCATACGAACTTACTGACCTTCCACAGTCTGCAAATGTCCAGGCTTTCTGGAAATTTGAAGAAGCAAGTGGAATTATCTATGATGAAACTACCAATGATAATGATGGTAGTTATAATGGAGCATTGTATCAACAGACTGGCAAAGTAGATTATGGTCTGGGATTGGATGGAGATAATGATAAAGTTAGTGTTAATGATAGTGCTAGTTTTGATGGAATTATTGCTAGTGGCAAAATTTCTATATCTATTTGGGTAAAATTTAATAATCTTACAGGGGGTCGTTTCGTTGATAAACGAGATGATGGTAATAATAAGAGGCAATGGGGTTTTGGTTATGATGCAACAAATGTAAATTTTATCACAAATGATGATGGAACTGCTGGTGGTTGGCTTGGGGTTTCTTTTCCATTATCTGGTAACATTACTACTGGTGTTTGGTATAATATTATGGGAGTTAATGATGGAACTAATGTAAAACTATATCTTAATGGTATTGAAAAGGGCACTGATACAGGAAATGCTACTATTTTTGATGGTAATGCCCCTATTGGAATTGGTGCTTATATTGGTGATGGAAGTGAAAATTCTAGTAATTTGAATGCCACAATAGATGAAGCAATAATTTGGGATAAAGATTTAACTCCTACTGAAGTTGAAGATGTATATAAACTTGGAAATGCAGAATGTTTGGAAGATACTCTTACTCTATCTGATGAGGTTAAGATTAGTCTTCGTCCTGAAAGAGAGGAATTGTCCGATACTATTAACTTATCAGATGAAATACATGTTGCTAGATTATTTTATGCTGATGATTTGGAAGACACTATAAATTTATCTGACGAGATTGATGTTGAAACCTCTAAAAATTTAAAAGATACTATAACTTTAAGTGACGATTTACATCTTGAAGTTATTGAACGTCCAGACATTGACAATGACTTTAGAAGTTGTATTGAAGTATTAGAAGATATAGATAATAAATTTAATTCGGTTATCGAAGTTAGAAATGATAATATGAATGTGTTTAATAGTGTATTTGGTGTAAGAACTGACATTGGAGGTTATAACGACCTTAGAACAGAATTATTAGTAAGACATGACATCTTAAATGACTTTAGGACATTAGCCAAAGCACCAACAACTACTCCTTCTGTTCCAACTGGATTTGAAGGAAAAGATTGGGAAACCCCTGCTTCGGTGGCTTTTCAATCTAAAGGAAAAGAATACATTAAAGTTTATTTTGATAGTGTAGAACAAACAAATGTAGATATAGATACTATTACTATAAATAAAATTTTAGATGGTGCTCATACTGCTACTTTTGTATTAGGAAAAGCTTATGACAGTGGAAAACCTGATATGGAATCTGTAGTAGAGATTAAATATGATGATAAATTACTTTATAAAGGTTACATTGTTCAAATAATGCCTACAGATGAACCTGATACTATTAAAATTAATTGTCAAGATAAATTTTGGAAACAGAATAAAACTAGACATGATTTTTCAGTGGGTCATCCTCCAAGAGAAATAGGGGAAAGGACTTTCTATGAAACTATTAAAGAAGCATTGTTTTCAAAATTTGGATGGGCTGTTGACATAGGCAATTTCACTCCACAAAACATAGACTTAAATGATACCCAAGAATCTAATGCTATTACCCAATTAATTAATGAAAGTGGTAATTATTCTTGGTATTATGATGAGAACGGAAATAAGAAGTTATGGAGAGCAGGAGAAGGTAGTATAATTAATTTACAACGACAGGAATTAAATACTAATATTAATCTTTATCATGTATTGCGTCATAATTTAACTGACGATGTTTCTAATATAATTAACAAATACAAAGTAGTTATGGGAGATAAAGTTGAAAAGAACATTGATTACATAGCCAATGAAGGTTCTATTGAACATATGGCAATTCAATCCCAATCTATTCATGAAAAGGTTTATCCTGCTTGGAGTAATGATGATTATACTAAATATGCAAAAAACACTGTTTCTGAATTTGGTATGGATAATGTAAAAAAAGTAGATGAAGAAATAGCAAAAGAAGCTTATACTAAATATTCATTTAAAAGTCTTAGAGGAGTTAATGAAGAATGGGATGACATTTATCCTCCTTACATAGTAATATCTGTGCCAAGAGGAAGATTTCTTGGTGGATATTTTATAACTATAAAAGATTATAAAAAACGTGGAGAAGTGGTTGGTTTTAAGGATGAAGAAATCTTAACAGAGGGATTTACTATAGATTATGAAAACGAAACTGTAACTCTTGATGAGCAAGCTTATATAATACTATATAAGACAAGCAAGAAAGTAGACCCTAGTTATATGACAAAGCCTACAATTAAAGTTCATTTATGGAAAGTTAAACGTTGGGAATGGGAAGAGGAAATGTCAGGTGAAGAAGAATATGAAAGTCCATTAATTTTTAATACTACTAAAATGTGTGATTATCCTGAAACTATTATGCAAACTTTAAGTCTTTCTAATTTAACAGTTCAGGAAGGTGGTCAATATACTAAACCAGGATACTGGGGAAGAGATGATGATGGAGATTTGGTATATTTTCCTGAAGAATTAGTAGTAATTCCTTCTTGGAATGATACTGAATTTGCTAAGGATTATGCTAATTATCTATTAAGTCAGACTTGTAACAAAAAGACCACTGGAAATATTAATTTGACTTTAGATACGATTTGCCATTACCATATTGACCTCTCCAAACGAATAAACATTACAGGAGTTACTGAAGAGGCACTGAATATAGATTCGATGAATTTCAATATCGGTAGCTGGCTTGTTACTCTTAATCTTAAAAATGGTCGGGAATATAAAAGGCAAACCAGCATCCCGTATCGAGGAGAATAAATTATGTCCGAAAAAAGTTTAAATGACCGTATAGCCCAACTGGAAGATAAAATAAAAAATCTGGCTTCTCAGTTATCAATGGTGCACAAGAGCGTTAAGGGAAAAGGAAATTACGTTAAGCCCTATTCTAAAGTAAGTCCTCCACCTTTGAGAAGCACTTATAAATCAGTAGGACGATTAGGGGGAGGATTATCTGCTAGATATGCAGGAGGAGTTCTTTGGAATGATGCAGAGACAAAAGATATTAAATGGTTTAGTCAACCTGAAACACCAACTAAAGGTTATAACAAACATGGTCATTCTCGTTATGCAGGAGGAGCTTTACCTATTAATACTTTAGAATTAGTAGAATATAAAACTAACGATGCAGGAGAGATTATAGATAAAGATGAAAAGGCATTAAATAAACATTGTCAGAGTTTTTGGACAAAAGAACCCGAAATTGCTAAATCAGATGTAGAAGGTTATGAAGATGTGGAAAAGATTGGAAATTTTTTAGTTGAATTTGACCCAGAGACTGGAACATGGCAAACATTAATAGATGTTCAAAGAACTTATATAGTGCGAAGAAATGCGGATGGAACTATTAAAACAGACCTAAGTGTAAATAAAATGAAATCTCCTTTAAATGATAAGGATGAAATAGATACTCATGTTAATCAGAATATGGTATGGGACACAAATAATCTAATATGGAGATTTTATGCAGTTTGGAGACCTTATGTTGCTCCATAATATAAAGAGGAAATAAGATGGCTTGGTTAATAAATCCTGATGAATTGGCTAATAAACCTACTTATGGAAGAATATTAGTAGAAGCTATAAGAGCAATCAATGAAAGACAAAAAGCATGGGGTCGGGTTCAGTCAGTATTTTATAAATATGGTTTAGTAAAAACAAGTCTTGGAACTCCTGATGGTGGAATAAATATCCCTGCTTTAGATGCTCTTGATAATAGTCTTATGTGTGCTGAACAAATTCGTCAACTCAGAGACATTATAAAAAATTTAGCTGATGACATTTGGATTCCTGATGAATTTGATGATGATAATAATCCTAAAAAATATAATTGGATAGATGAAAATCCAGATAATTTGTATTATAGAACTTTTGGAGATGGTTATACTTGGAAAGTTGCTAATATTAATAATGAATCTTTTTATGATATAACAATAAAAGAAATTTTAAAATGTATAGAAAAACTTGATTGGATAGTTATTTATAAAGATAACGATTTTAGTTGGGGAGGTAATAAATATGTTTACATTAGTCGTTATCCCACAATTCCTCCAATTACTCCTACAGAAGTTTGGCAAGCTTGTTTATCGGATACTCCTACATTTTGGAGAAATTATTTAGATGAATTTGGACTAGGAACAAACTTAGAAGAAATTACTGATGCTGACGCTAAAGCTTATATAATAAGGTATTATTTGCATTTTCCTACTTATATACCAGAAGACCCCCTTCTCCAAGTGAAACTTAATGGTAAATTTGGTAATTATCGTGAGAATAAAGAAGTTCTTCAATTTTACAAAGGAACTTGGACAGGAACGGGTTCTCCTCCTTGGAATGCAGGAACTTCTCTTCTTTATGAATTTTCTCCAATTTCAGGAGGTTCTCATAAAATCTTTGATTTAGACTCTTCGGTTGTAAGTTCTGATGGTAATATAAGAATTTTTATAAAAATAAAAGCTGATGAAATACAACCTCTTGTTGATTGGGATGTTATACCTCCTGTTAATTGGGAAGCTGTAATAATATCTCAAGACCCTACTTTAATGATTAAAAGTCAGTGGGTTTATCCAGGAGAAATAATAGTTTAAAAAAATAATACAAAAAAATTAGCGGTCTTTAATTTAGACCGCTTTTTCTTTTATCTTCCTTCTTTTTTAATTTTCTCTTATCCTCCATAACATTCTTATAAACCGCAAAGTATCCCTAAAAGGATGTATCTTACTCTTTCTTCCTTTTTCATAAATACACTTGATTGGCACACTTGTAATTTCTCCTCCTGACTTTCCTACTCTAATTAACATTTCACTTTCCCACTCAAATCTATCACTTCTAAATTGTAATTCAAACACACTTTTATGCACTAATCTAAATCCGCACTGGGTATCAGGAATATTACGACCAGCCAAAATACTGATAATTTTACTCATAAACTTATTGGTTAATCGTCTAATTAAAGGCATTCCTACAGGGTTATGGAAACGATTTCCTACTATTATTTTAGCTTGAGGTCGTTGTTTAAGTGTTTCTATAAATTTGGGAATATCTCTAATATCGTTTTGTCCGTCACTGTCAAAAAATAAAACATAGTCCGTTTCTAATCCATTATAATATTTCTTAGTAGCTGTAGCGTAAAAAGCTCCTTGACGCATTGCAAACCCTTTACCCATGTTGTTTGTGTATGAAATAAGGTTAAAATTAGTCCACTTTTGAACTGTTTTTAAATAAGTAAGAGAATTATCAGTTGAACCATCATTTACTATAATATACTTATAACCACTTCTCCATAATCTTCCACATAAATCTACAATGTGTTTTTCTTCATTAAATACAGGACTAATAATTACAATTTTAAAATTCATTATAATACTCCTAATTCCTCTAAATCCTCTTTCATTAAAACTTTAATGTTCTTATTTGGGTATAATTTTCTAAATTGTCTAAACTTCTTTTTTGCTATATCTCTCCAATATCCTTTAATTTCAATGTAAGTATCAAACTCTGGCAAATAGAAATCAGGACGATAAGTCATTTCATCCAAGTCAAATGCCTTGGGTTCGTATAACCACTTTATTTTATTACAATCCAAAAAGAAAGCAAATTTAATTTCGTAAGAAGACCTCATCCAAATTCCTTTATAATAATCTCCTTTTCCTCTACCTATATGTTTATTATTATATATTTTTCCATAAGCAGAACTTTTTTTCCCAGAATAATATTTAGAATTACAATTATGACATCTTTTAGCTCTACAAACTATTTCAATTTTTATCCCTTTCTCTAAGCAATCTATACAATAATTTATTTCTCTATATTTTAATTTACCACTTTTAAAACAATATTTAACTGCACAACTTGGACATCTTCCCCCTCCATAAATTCCACTTTGCCAATTTATTTCCTCTCCACAGTCTGAGCAATAATAAGTCTTGGAACATCTACCATCTATTAGACCATGTTTATTTCCTTTCATTCTTTTACTATTAATTTTCCCATTACATTTTCTACATCTCCCCTGTCCATACAAAGCAGTTTGATAACAAACTTCATTATCACAACCTTCTTCTATACAATAATGTTTCATTTTACTTCTTCTACTATTTTTGCTTTTTCAATATCTTTTGGAGTAGTTTTAAATATGTTCTGGTCTTTTCTAATATCTCTATTCACAACTGAGAAACATAAATTTATAAAACTACAACAATTAATAAATGCTGTAGCTTTACCTCTCCAATTCAAATAAGCATTATAAAGATATGCTAAATAAGAATATTTATCTCCCATTTGAGCTTCTGCACAATAAATAATCTTCTCTTTTTCTTCTTCTGTTAATCCATTTATTCTTAACAATTTAGTTTTATATAAAAATTTATTTGAGTATTTAGTAATTTTACTTTTTTTAATTCCGTTTCCTTTAGCCCCTATTGTAAATTTATCATTTATGATTAACTCTACATGGTTATAATTACATTTTGAGACTTTACGAATTAGGAAACCTATAAAATCGAAGTAATAACATACTAAAAGAATATCACAAGATTGTAGGGTCATTTTAATATTCCTAATACTATTATATGAAAACTTTGGTCATATACCAAATTTAACCACATAGGCAAAGATTTGTTTTTAGGATTTATTAAGTTAGGATAAATCTTCTTTCCAATTCCAAAATAGTCAATTATAAAGTGAGTTATGAAAACTATTGCAAGTTTATTAATTTCCCAATGTGAGAATAACCAAATCCCAAAAGTATATAATAAACAATGTAATATCATAGAAAAAATTGATTGTATTTTAGTTCTTGCCAACCAGTCATTTTGTAAAAGAAAATCACCAAATAAATGCCCTGCTAATAAATTCATTGTAATTTCTCCTTTATGTATTCTCTCAACTCATTTTGGTCATAAGTATGTTTGTCTAGCATTTTAAAGAAAGTAGAATAATCTATTTTAGGAAAGGTAGGGATGCGACTGTCAGGTGAAACATTGTATATGCGAATTTTCTTTTCATTTTTATAGACGGAAAAATCTTTTTTTGCACGGTCTTTTGCATTATAGTAATTTATCTTGCCCGTGCCCCGATGGGTTAATTCCTCCTGATAAAAATGTGTGAGATACTTCTTCCCACTTTTATCTACTATTCTAGCTTGTTCAATAGCTCGTAAATCAGATTTATCATAACCCTTTTTTCTGGCTTCTCCATAATCAAATCCGAGCAGGAAGCAAATGCCAGAATCTAATATATGTATTCCCAAAGATAAACTGAAAATTCCTACCAAACTTGATTTATAACACCCTTTCCTAACATCTCTATTATACTTGCTAGTGCCTTGTAAGAAAATAGTATTAGGAAGTTTACCTTCTTTGAAGCGATGAGTTTTACCGATTATCAGGGGTAATTTGGCTAATTCTTCTCTCTGTTGGTCGTAGAAAGTGCGGTCTACATAGCATAATATCGTGGAATCAAAGTAATTGAAGCTGTAGTTTAAGCCTATTGTAAACCTTCCCTTTAGCTTATCCCAAAGTCCCATAGAGAGTGCAGGTTTAATGCTTGAGCCTCCACCTATTATGATAAGTTGATTTGGGTTCATTTATTTATTGTTCCTATGTTTTAATTTGTTACTGTTTTAGTAATAAAATGGAATATAAGTTCAATTATTTGTTTTTATCCATTCTTTATTGTGCCTGTTTTTTAGCCTTCGAGATGCCTGGTTATGGTAAATTACAATATCCTTTTCTTTTAACATATGTAGGGGCAAAGTATTATTTTGATTAGGAAACACTATGTAGCTATAAGGCAATTCATAAACTTTCAAATCCTTCCTTCTATTTACAACTACTTCCATACTTCTCTGCTCTATGGTATTTGGGCTTTTGGAAATTTCTTCAATGAACTCCTCCACTAACCCAATTACCTTTGAATTGTAATTTAGATACATTGTGCCACTAAGAAGATGAAATTTATTCCCATCCTTTTGTTTTCGCCACCTCCACATCCAGTTCAAAAAATGCACACCAATATCGTATTCATTAGGAATCTCCCAGAAAAGAGAAGGATACTTTTTTACTTCAGCATCTGAATCAAGGAACACAATACTTGACCCCTCATGTTTATGAAGCATTTTAAGAATAAATTCCGACTTATAGCTCGTATTAGCTTGCCATGAACCTCTATCTTCAGGATACTCTATATCATATTCCAAATTAAACTTCTTTAAAGATGGAATTAGAAATTTATTTATTACATCAATATAAGGAGTTTCTGCTGTCGCATATGAACAAAAAATAATCTTCTTCATTTCTTTATCCTTTTATCTACTGTTACTTTTCCGTGAAAACAATATTGATAACCTACTTCCCCATATTCATCGTAAGTGGTTGTTTTATAAATTCCCCTTCTTTTCCAATCATCATTACTAATCATTTTACCACAAGGACAAATTATTCCATGTTTCATTTCTTTAGGAACTCTTACCAAACAAATAAGATTAAACCCATTTAATCTATCAGGAACTTTCTCTAAAGATACTAATTCTAATCCAATCTTTTTAACATAATTTCTTATTTCTTTTTCACTAAAATGTTCCCAATGCCATTTAGAACGTTTTACAGGAATGCTTATATGAGGCACAGAGAAAATTAAGTATTCCTTAGTCCATTCTTTAAATTTATCAAATAATTTATCAATATCTTTTATATGTTCCACTATCTCAAAAGCAACCACAACATCATACTTTTCTTTAATGTCAAAAACATCTCCACAAAGATAGTTTATGTTTTTTCTTTTCCAATAAACATTGGCATAATCTATAGCTTCTTTACTATCGTCTATTGCTATTACCTTTCTTGCCTTGTTTGCTAATAAAACACTCCCATAACCACATCCACAACCCAAATCTAATACTGTGTCAGTATTTTTAACTATTGTATAGGCTCTTTTATATCTATCTATATGAGTGGGTTCTATTTTGTCTAAAGAAATTGCTACTTGTCTTTCTCCAGAATTTAATCTTTTATCTTGGTCTTTTCTTTGTTCGTTCATTTTCTTGTTCCTATTAATACAAAATATCCTCTAACTTTATGCTTATAAACTTTAACATTAAATCCTGCTTCAGTAAATAATTTTCTTACACTTATTTCTCGATTTAAAGCCAAACTATTAATTTGACTTCTTCGTTCTTTTGCTCTTGTTGGAATGACTACTACTTTGCATAAAGGTAATATTTTTTCTTTTAATAATTTTATTTCTTCATTGTTCATATGATATAAAACAAAAGAAGCAACCAAAGCATTGCAAGTTGGTTTATTATTCAAAGCATAATTCTTGAAACTGGTATTGTAAAGTTTTACTTTTTCATTATTTCCCCACAGTGATTTTATACAATCCACAGTTATTTGAGCTTGTTTATAATATTTCTCTTGCTTTTCTAAGGCAATAAGACTTTTAGCATGTTGCATAATAGACCAAATAAACATACCTGCATTGCATCCTATATCCAAAACTCTACATCCATCTAAAACAGATAAATGTTTGGAAGCAAAATCAAGACGTTGTTTTACATTTCCATGTGTATGATAAGGTTTAATAGCTTTATCCCATTTCTTGGCAATTTTACTATGAATTATTTCAGGGATTATGGTATCTTTTATTGCTTTAAGATTACCAAAATTATAATCAGGATGACTATAAACAACATCTACAGGAATTTCTTTAATACCTAATTGTTGGGCACAGAACAATCTATGTCGCCCATCAACTAATAAAATATCTCCATCTCTTCCAATAGCAACTTCCACACTTCTCATGTTTGGGTTTTGAATGTAACCTTTTGTTTTAATGTTTTCATACAAACCTTCCCAATTATAAACAGATTTTTTACCTGATTTAAACAATAAAAAATCCCTATGAAATCTACTATCATAAATTGTTTGCTTGGTTGTATCCCAACTACCTGTTAAAATCTCTCCAATTAATTTAAACTTTTTTTCATTAATTCTTCTTACTCTAGTAGTTATACACCCACCTATTGGAGAAACTCTTTTTACTACCTTTGGGTCTATAAATATCTCATTTTTCTTTCTCATACTATTGTTTCCTCCATTTTTTAATATTTACTCGTAATTGTTTCATAAATTTTACAAACTCTACTTTACTAATACTATCATTTGTGTATAACCAATTACTATCAAGGTCTCCAGGATGTATTTGTATTCTTGAAAAGTCCATATCCAAAGACACTTTGCCCTTTTCATACATTCTTTGCCATAATGGACTCCCTGGAAGTGGTTGGCAACAATATTGCATGAAAGATTTAAACTTGTGTTTTCCATTCCATTTTTTAAGAAATTCACTTGTCTTATTCATACTCTCTAATGTCTCTCCAGGATAACCCCATACAGAAGAAGCCCCTGACCTTATTCCATGTTTACCAAATAAAGTAATACAATTTTCAAAATCTTTAGTAGTCACTCTACCTTTTTTCATTGCATTTAATATTTTCGGTGAGGCAGATTCTAATCCAAATCCTGCTAATTTTAATCCCAAGTCCTTTAATACTCTTACAATGTCATCAGTTACCAATTCAGAATTAACAGAACCTTTCACTATCTTAACTTTACCTAATAGATTTCTTTTATTTAATTCTTCTTTTAATCCTACTACTTTCTTCAAATTAAAAAAAGAAATGTCATCCAAAAAAACATAATTAGTCTTACCACTTTTTTTATAATGAGTTTCTATTATATCCACCAATCTTTGAGGAGATAAATATCTAAAGGGTCTCCAAATAGCCTGTTCAGAACAATGGTCACAGTTATTTACACATCCTCTTGTTGTTAGTATTGCAACAGCGTCTCCGAAGTCGTATTTAATCTGGGGATAAATTGGAATGGGCAATTCATCCATAGGAAGTGGCTTTCTTGATTTGTTAATTATTATTCTATTACCATCCCAAAATGAAATTCCATCAACTTCTTCTAAACAACCCATTTTGTATTTCTCTATGTGCTTTAATAATTCTACTATTGTTACTTCTCCTTCTCCTAATATTCCTATATCCACCTCTTTGGACATGGTTAGAGGCAGGGCTGTGATGTGAGTTCCTCCCATAATTATCAAAGAACCCAATTTGTCCTTGGTTTCTTTAGCTAATCTTTTAGCAATCATATAGGATTCAGTAGCAGAAGAAATTCCAACTATATCAGGCTTAAATTTAACTATCTCATCTAAGGAATAACAAATCTTAATATCTATATCTAATTTAGCCTCTCTCATACTTGCTATGAGATAATCAAATGTTACTGAATGACTCTTTCTCTGTCTCTCATGTAAAAATACTTTAATTAATGCTAATTTCATTTCTTTTTCTCCTTATCTTATTTGCATGTTATACTCTAAAGGACTCTTTCCGTCATAAAATTTAGTTCCAGGAAAAGCTTGAAATTTGTAAAAACCACCTACAATCAATTTTCCTTTATTTATTTTTATAAAATTCTTAGTTGCCTCAACATCTTCCCTTGTTTCTTGTGGGAAATCATGTATGAAAGAAGCAGAAATACTTAATCCTGCTCTATTTGCTATGTCTATGGTTTTCTGATTATCCTCTACAGTGGCTTGCTTGTTGTAAATTTTAAGTATCCTATTACTTCCACTCTCTGCCCCAAACTTTATCCTTCTACATCTCATTTCCTTGAGCATTTTGGCTTTCTCTTCTGTTAATAATTTCGCCCTCACTTGGATTTCAAGATAAAGTCTTTTGTTGAATTCTTCCCTCATCCACAATTCATAAAATTCATTGAATCTTTTAGTATTAGCTATAAATAAATCATCCTGTAAATAAACTATCATTGCATGGGGATTATTTTTGAAAACCTGCTTTATTTCTTTTATTATGTATTGTGCACCATGAAATCTTGCCCTTTTCCAATAGGTATGTGAGGAGCAATAATAGCAATTAAAAGGACATCCTCTTGAAGTCATAAAGGACATTAATTTAGTAGGACATTTTCCCCTAAATGGATGTTTTATAGTGTCTAAATTCTCTATTAAAGGTTCTCTTATTATTTTAGTTTCCACTTTATTATCTATAATCTTTTGAAAAGCATTTTCACCTTCTCCTATCACTATATGCTTAAAAGGATAATCTTTTAATCCTTCCCAAAGAGTCCCCTGCCCACCTATTACAATTGGAATTTTAGTTGAATCAAGAATAAGTATTGCTTCTTTTAATCCTTGCACTACACTTGATAGTCCTATTAAATCACAGTCTTTCAATTCCTCTCTATTCTTAATTATTTCAATGTCAGCATTAATACAATTAGATTTTAAATAACCAAGCCCCAAAGGGTATTCAGAGTATCTATTATTCAGTTCCCCACCACATTGATAAAGTTTAATTTTCATATACTTTTTCCATAATTTTATACATTTCCATTTCTGTAAGGATAATCTTGGTCTTACTTGGTTTAAGATTTATCGAGTAAATATATTTCTCCAAAGGCAGTTCACAATAAGTGAATATTTTCTTTAGCTCTTTAGCAGGGTTATTAATTAAGTCCAAATAATTTAAGGTATAAAAATCTGTATTTTTTCTACATTTCTCTACATAGTCTATAGTTTCATTCCATTTATTTATAACCTCTTCCAACTTAAATTTTGGAACTCTATGTTTGAATGAATTAATAACTCCTATTGGATTCCTATAAATTGCTATTATTTTGGGTTCTAGAAAGATTTTAGGAAGTATTGAAACAGCAAAGGAAAGTGCAGGTGCTTTTAGAAGGAGTCTTTTCTCTTCAAGATTTTTGCTTACTTCTTTTCTTATTTTCTCTCTAATTGCTCGGTAAGGAGATACAAAAGAAGCTAATACCCAAATACCTTGTTTTAAAAATAATTTAGATAATTCAGTTACTCTTCTTAAATTCTCATTCCTATCTTCTTTTGAAAATCTCAAATCTTTCCATAATTTACCTCTCACAATATCCCCATCTAATCTTTGATTAGATATGTTCATTGTGTTTAATACTTTGGACAATTCATCCATAAGAGTAGTTTTCCCACTACAAGGAATTCCAGTAGCCCAAATCAAATATGCTTTATTCATACTCCTAATCTTCTCCGAATACGAATTCTATCTCTCTTAACGAAATGTCTATTATATAAAAATCTGTAAAAATATAAGAACCATAATTTCATCTGGTTTACATTGATAATGTATTCAGGGTTTTCTTTTACTTTTTTCCAATTTAAACTGTTAGAATATTCCAAAGTAAATCCCTTCTGAGAAAAATAGGCATCACCAAAGACTACAACTGGTTTTTCTAATAAACATGCCTCTAAACCGCACTGAGAGGTATTAACGAACACTAAATCGGCTCTTTTGATTAGTTCTTGTGTATTAATAGTTTGGTCTTTAAATCCACTTACTATTACAACATTTTGGGGCTTTTTCTGTTTTTCTAACCATTTCCCTGTTTGTCCCCATTTTCTATGATGATACTTATCTTCTTTGGGATGACATTTTAAAATTACATTCCAATCCTTAAATTCTGTCTCAGCCAGTTCAAAAACTCTTTTAATAAAAGTCTCATTGTTAAATTGAGAATCATACAAAGTAACTTGGTCTGCATAAACCTGAAGAGGAACAAAAATAGTTTTATCATACTTTAAAGTTGGTAATTTTCTTTCAGAAGGAGTAGGATAATTAAGAGATTCAAATACCTTTTTTATAATTTCATCGACTTCTTTTTCTCGTTCTGGAGTTAGCACTCTCGTATCCAGCCAGTCCTGAGAGCATCTGGCAAACAAATGTCTATTAACTATGAAACCAGTATCAAAATCAATAAAAATCTTATCTTTGATAAAGGAATTTTCAATAGTAATTATACCTATTCCCATCTCCCTTGCTACCTCTGCACAAGCCCTTGCATAATAAGTTAATCCTCCTTCTATCATTATATAATCGGGGTTTTCTTCTTTGAATGTTTTAAAACACCAATCTATTATAGCCATTGTCCTTTTAATCCATTTAACTTCCATTGCTTTATTATTACCATACCAATTTATCTCTCTTGCCATTGCTACTTTTATCATGTTTCTCAAATTAAATCCTTTATGATAAGGGTCTGCTGTTTCTGGTAAGGGCATTTCAAAGACTCTCATACCTCTACCTACCTTGCCAGGTTCTATTCTCTTGAGTTCTACCCCACTTTTTTTAAGAAAAGCAAATTGATGTTTATTCTTGGGGAATACCCAACACATCCAATCCAAAAGAATTATTTTTCTCATTTATTTCTCCACATTACAAATGGCGGTTTCTTAATTAATTTACTTTGGTCTAAATTATCTATAAAAT
>Ga0208904_1000968_pt1 | contig 21070 bp, 39 predicted proteins | sample AntAceMetag02UKB_FD_184774 | JGI IMG/M metagenome (GOLD analysis project Ga0208904, IMG submission 184774) | Saline lake microbial communities from Ace Lake, Antarctica - Antarctic Ace Lake Metagenome 02UKB (SPAdes) (version 2) | ecosystem: Environmental > Aquatic > Non-marine Saline and...
TATCAAGAACGCTACTTGGAAATAGGGCAGATATGCTTAACGCTGAAACAGGTAGCACGTGAGATGGATAACAGTGTCATAGCTGCATCACAGTTATCACGACTAGCCGAGGGGGTAAGACCGACACTCAACGCCCTCAAGGAAAGCGGAAGCCAGGAAGAACACTCTGACAACGTGATATTCATTAACAGGGAACGTGAAACAGACCCAGACGTAAAATGCTTTGAAGCTGAAATTATTATTGAGAAACAACGGAACGGTCCAACAGGCACGGTGAAACTGGGCTGGTATCCATCACGTGTAAGTTTCGTACCGATAGCACAAGGGGGATTGTATGATTAACCAGGCATTAGCACAGACTAGGGACGTGATCAACGACAGGCCGAAGCCGAAAACGCACATGGAGATTTGCGAGGACGGGCTGGCAGAGGCGCGTGCGAAGGGTGATGAGCGCGTTGTGGACTTTTGGGAGCGCAGTATCGCCGCGCTGAATAGGAGGGAGTGATGACGAAGGATAACGCAGAGCGTGTACAGAAGGTTATCGGCAAATTCGTGGAACGTCTTGAGTGGTCAACCTCGTCTCTTGCGGACTGGGCACAAGAAATGTTATGTGGCTATGTATTGGTTCTCGTGAACAAAGCAGAGCGGTGGGGTGCAAAGAAGGAACGGAAGTCGCACCGCCCATGTATTCATTGTCCGGCGTGTGGACGGTTGATTGCTCTTATTCCACTTCCAGAGATGAATCGTGAGCCGCAACCACCATTTGACGTTGAGAAGGTGAAGGGGCTATTGCATGACATGTTCCAAATGGCTTATGGGTCTGTTCATCCAACTGGTGAATTTATTGATGACTACGAGATAAAGATTGGACAGTTTTCATTGGCGCAATTAGACCACTGGGCACACCACTATTTAGATGTTTTACACGAGCTAGGCATAGACGATGACTAAATGCAAACTAGCCAGGGACTTCACCGTCGAGGCGTGCCCGCGTGATGACATCACCGGCGTGCCGATGTTCAGACACGGGGCGCGGTTCCAATGGTCTGAGATACCGATGATGCTCCTATACGGCACATTCTCCACGGGTAGCCTGCTGCGGCAAGATGGCGATCTATACGTGGTCGTGGGTGGCGTGATACACCGGGTCGAGGATGATCCGGCGTTCACCGTTGAGTTGAGCAAGATTACACATAAGAGTAAGCTGGTTAAAAGGGGGAGTGATGAACGAATCAGTCGTAGAGACACCACAGGAAAAGAAGGTACGACAGTATCAAATGATGGTTGACACTGGCTGTGAGCCGGTGGACATGTACAAGCAGTTATTAGTTGCGGCGAAGCGTAAGCTTGAGGGGGTGTGAGAATGAGGTACGGAAAATATACGCTAGATTTGTATTGCGATAATCGAGCACGCAGATATTCATCCGGCGACATTCACAATAACAAAGATTGGCCCGTTCAATATGTTTCTGAATTAGGGTCTACTGCTAGGGCGATGGCGCGTAGAGATGGATGGTTATTAGGGAAAAACAAAACGCTATGTCCTTTGTGTTCAGGAAAAAGGGAGGTGTAAGAGATACTACGCGTTGACATGTTAACGCCTAGGTGTTGGAAAAGTTACCCCAACGAACACTAGGCAGGCTTGAATAGAAACACCTAGAGGTGCGGACGTTCAAGCCCCGAATTGAGAAAAACGGGGGGCTGGCAGGGGTGTCAGCTCCCCATCAAAAAGGAGATGTGATGGAATTTGTAAAGTATCCGCATATTGAGCGCATTGGTAGCGATGATGTAGAGGGAATACTAGAAGGCACATGTTATGTGTTCCCTAAGATTGACGGTACTAACGCAAGCGTTTGGCTTGAGGATGGTGTTTTAAATTGTGGTTCAAGACGAAGGGAGTTATCACTTGAATCTGATAATGCTGGATTCTGTGCCTATATTGATAAATTCCCATTTGCCTTATCTGATTTGCTAGTCGCAAACCCAACATGGACACTGTATGGTGAGTGGTTGGTCCCTCACACGCTAAAAACGTACAGGGAAGATGCGTGGCGTAAGTTCTATATATTTGATGTGTTTGACAACTTAACGGGTAAGTTTGTACCGTATGACACCTACGCTCTGATTCTGGATGAGCACGATTTAACCTATATTCCTCTGATGGTTTCGGTTGATAACCCAACAGAGGAATGGTTAACAAAGAAGCTGGATGCAAACACTTATCTTGTAGAGGATGGCAAGGGATACGGTGAAGGAATAGTCGTTAAGAATTATGACTTTGTTAACGGATACGGCAGGACAACGTGGCTCAAGTTTGTTAGAAATGAATTTAAGGAACATCACGGTAAAGAATGGGGTGCGCCTAACGTCTCTATGAAGAATGGTGTAGAGCAAGACATAGCATCAGAATATATAACCGCTGGTCGCGTTGAGAAAGTTGCAGAGAAGATGCGCGAATCTGGATCGGTGAATAGTCGTAGGATTCCTGAACTTCTTAGTCGCACTTGGAATGACATTATCTCGGATGAAATGTGGGATATTCTTAAACGATATAAAAATCCGACCATTGATTTCAAGAAATTCAATCGATGTGTGATAACCGAGATTAAACGTGTCTATCCTTCGCTATTTGGCGGCTAACCAATGACTGATAAATTTAAACGCCGGGACGCGAAACGGCGCAATCGTGAGAAGCAACGGCTGATGCGCGGGAACCGCAGCGTGTTCGACATGGCGCGGAGTATCGGCAAACGGGCACGGCTACGGCGCAACAGGTTCATACGCACAGGCACGATGAGGGAGAGGGGACGATGATTCACTGGATTAAGTCCGTTTATCGATATTTGCTTGCGCGTATTCTACCGAAGCCAACTGATACCAGCGTGATACCACCAGGAATATATTGCTATTCTAAGACCAAGAAGCTATACAAGAATGACGGTATGCCATACCACAAACTATTGGACTTGTGCCCGTATTTGATACGCAATCCGTTTAGGCGGTATCAGTCTAATGGCTATTGCCGATTTATCAACGCTGGTGACTGGCAGAGGGATGGAACGGGGATTCTGTGGGATCAATGCAAAGAGTGCGGGGGGAATGATGACTAAACGAAAGCAGAGCAAACTTGAAGCTGAGTTTTCGTTGGCGTGGCGCATATACGGAACCGGGGTTACGCCTCTATGTGAGCGCACCTTTGCAGCAAGCATCGGGCGTAGATGGCGGTTTGACTTTGCTTTCCCTGGTCAGATGGTAGCGGTTGAAATTGACGGGGGACAGTATGCCTATCGTGGCGGCAGACACAACACCGACGAAGATCGGGACAAGCTGAATCACGCCGCGTGTCTCGGTTGGCGAGTTCTCAGGTTTAGCGGGTCGATGCTGAAAGACCCCGAGCGCGTGTGCCAGATAGTCAGATGGGCTTTGGGCGAAGAACCTACGACCAACAATCAGAAGTTGGCACGGCATTTGATGAAGGGGGGATGATGAAATCCGCAATAGTTACAAGTTCGCTGAAAATGATAGAAGCGACGGACATAGAGTTTTTTAGAGATAGCGATGATTACGGGTATTGCTTCGATGCACGGTGTCCAGTATGCAAATGCGCTATAAGGGTATGCCAATTTGGGATAGGCGAATGCGACTGCGGGTATGCATGGCAAATAGCGATTTCTATTTACGCGATAGTTAGGGAGTGACATGAGCGATCTAGTCGCAACGGAACGGGCGGCAAAGATAGCATTTGAGCTGGCTTTGGGTGAGTATATGACGACGCAACAGGCGGCTGACTTTATGGGCGTGTCGTACAGTTGGGCATTGAGAATGCTCAGACAGTTGATGGACGTTATACCGATAACGTTTGACGATCCGCAGCCACCGTTGGAGCGTTATTGGTTTGCAACAAAAGACTGCAAAAAGATTCCACTAGGCGAGTGACGTTGGGGGACAGGTACAATGGTATAATAAAGGAGTAGGTATGTTTATGCTTCAAGTAAAAGAGGAGCGTTTATGGACTTTTCATTCGATATAGTTTGGGTTGCGGCTTTAATCGTCGGCATTGTCGAGGCTGCAAAAGAGTTTGGATTTAAGAAACCACGCATTTTAGCATGTGCGTTAGGTTTCTTTTTTTATGGGCTGTCATTCGCGTTGGACCAGGTGCTCATACCAGAACCGGCTCACATTTGGATTAAGCTGGTTGTGTATTCCGTTTCGGGTGCAGTCGCAGCTATGGGCTTCTTTGACCTCATTAAACGCGGAGAATAATGAGCCAGTCTAATAAAACTACCACAATATATCCGCTAACATATACGCAGTATCCTGGTGAGAATTATCTGAGCGGTGCGACAATTTCACTAATACAATATTATGTACCAGTTAAACCGCGCGAGCAGATCCTTAATGATATATTCACCGAATATGAGCAAGCGTGGAAGGAACTGGCAGATTTATGACACTCCAGAATCCATCATTCGAGGACGGGTGGGGCACAGACCTTCTCACTGGCAACCAAATACCGCACGGCTGGAAATTGGCATGGTCGTCCTGTGGGGTGCAGTTGAAAGCGTCAGGGGATGGGGAGGGTGACACAGAGGATTATGTTCTTTGCTCTCCTGAATGTGTGCATAAACTTAGTTGGCAGTTACCACCTGATGAACAACTGGGCGGTGATGATGCCTTAATCCTTGACGGTGACGCAACATACAAGGTGTTCGCCGCACAAGCATTCAGGGCAACATTAGCGCAATCATTCGACGTAGCGAAGGGTGCAACTTGTCGCATCACAGTACCAGTCCAGACGCACGGACAGTTGCAAGAGGACGGTACACCCTACAACATTGACACCGGCGCGGCTTATTGGCGTGTAACGGTTAACGGGAAGTCAAGCGACTGGCTGACGTTTGTATCGAACTTTGACGATAGATCGTGGGCAAGTTACAGTACAATATTTACAGCAGACACCGGCGTGGTTGACGTGTTCGTTGAGTTTGAAAGTCACACCGTTGCCGGTATTGACTTCTTCATTGACGACGTGAAATTCTCAACAGAGGGCGGTGATCCTATCTCTGAATGTCGGGGCAAGCCACGGGTGCAGTATGCGAGAACTTATGTGCTCCTACCACAGGACGCTACAAGCGAACAATTCCAGTGGGTTGGCGATTATTCACACGCACAACGCTGGACTATTGGCTTCTCCGCTGATGACGCGGGTATAGGTGATTTGGATGATAGAGAGGTCGTTGCTTGGTGGTTTTCTCCAGACAGTTGGGAAAGCGAAGAATCATTAGACGACTTTTTCGCAGAACATTATCCAGGCGTTGAAGTTGTTCACATGTATTCAGATGTTACGCCGCCACCGATAGACCCGCCACCCATTGACCCGCCAACAGGGGGAGAGCCTGAGAACTTCGTGCCGTATGGATGCAAGACATCATTCCACGGTATAGGTGACGACGGTATAACGAGCTTCCAGCAGGCATTGATGGAACGTGGCGCATCACTTCCAACGGCGAAGGCGGTGCAGGATATTGGATGGCTTGAGCATATCAAACTGACAGACGACCAGACACGGACGGTTGCCCGGTTCATAGATGACGGGCAGGGTAGTGGAAGCCTCGAAGGATTTGACAGCACAAAAGATTATACGTGGCAAGCTGAAAAGCGTATGTATGAGCTTATGCCGCTATGGTCGCCGCACCGTGACTATGTGGACTATTGGGAGATCGTCAACGAACAAGACCCGAACAGCCCAGAAGGACATGCAACCATCGCCCGTTTCTTCATTAGGGCTATGGAAATTGCAGAGCTATGGGGCTATCAACTGGCATTATTCAGTTATTCAATGGGCGTACCAGAACCTCACGAGTGGGACGCAATCGCACAGACGGGCGTATTTGAACGGGCGGCACAGGGCGGTCACGCTATTAGTTTGCACGAATATGGTGAGTGGCCCCGTGACCAGATTAGTTTGCTAACCCGTTACCGCTACGTTTACGAGACACACATATTACCGCGTGGGCTGGACATTCCCTTGTTTATCACAGAGGCAGGCGCACACGGTTTCGATCCCAGTGAGTACACCGACGCGCAGATGATAGAACAAATGGTGGCGTATGACCGTGAAGTTTCCAAAGACCCGTATGTGGCAGGTGTCCACCTGTTCACAGTAGGCGGGTTTGGTTCCTGGCCTCAGTATCGTGATAGGTGGGTGGAGCTGTACCCGCAATTCGTTGATTACGCAGTGAGCGTGAAGGATAGGGCTAATGGCTAAACACGCAGACACTTGTACAGAAGTATTCCAAGAATCTCTCAAGCAATATGATGTTGGAATTTCAAACTATGACCTTTGCGCCGAATATGATTGTATGGTGAAAACAGTAGAAGAAAGTCAAGATACACCAAAGCGATACACGTATGAAGAATATCAGAGGGTGTTTTATCCTAAACGATGGAAACGGGAGCAAGAAAGGAAACTTACACCTTTTGAGTTGGGTCAAGAAATTGCAGATAAGACTATTGAGAAATTACGCAAGGAACTAGAGAATGGATAACAAAGGTCCGTGCATTCTATACTTCACCGGCGCTTCGTGCCCTAGCTGCGCGGCACAATCCAGAGCTATGTCACACCTGGATTTTACTATTCAGCAGGCAATCCAGAAAGTCGATGTTGACGCGAATCCAGGGATGGCAGAGATTTACGAGGTGATGTCACTACCCACCACAATGATAATGGACGCTGATGGTGAAGTGAAGCACATTAACTATGGCGTGGCAAGCACAATGAAACTAGCAGAACAGTGGAAGTCAGTTAAAGGATAAGATGGATAAAAACAAAGACGAATATCACGAACCCGTTATACGCAACCACGGCAGCATTACCGAACTCACGCAGGACGAAGGACTACCTCCTGATGAGTGGGATTGCTTTTCATAATGTCATTAACTGTACCTGTAACCTGGAACGGTGTGGATTATATCTGCACGCTCAAGACGGTTGAGGATGCGTGGGCATTCCCGGTGGGGCATCACCAGCAGTACCCGCCAGAAATGTGGTATGTCTCGTATGTGCATTCTCTTGACGGCAGCCTGAACAACGGGCACAAGCACAGCGGGATTGATATAAACATTGACGTTCCTCCACGCGGCGATTTGGAGCGTACCCTGGGTTTATCGGTCTATGCCGTCGCTGATGGAATGGTGACGTATAGCACGGATTCCTGGTCAGGTGTGCCGATGTTGGTTATTGCTGTATTGCACGAAGGGCGTCCGCTGTGGATCCGATACGGGCACATCATCCCTTGCGTGATGCTTGGCGAAACTGTGAAGTCAGGTGACAGACTGGGCACGTTTGCAGATTGGGGGCAATCGCTATCTAAAGGCGACCACCTACATTTTGATATGTGCCTTGACGAAATAAAACGCGACTGGTTGACACCGAAACGTTGGGTTGACCCTGTTGAATATCTCAAGGCGCATTTATCACCGGCGCGTGTGGATGCGATGGTCGCAAAGGGGTAGAGATGACAGGAGCTATAAACCCGATACGTCGTCACCATATACACAGGATTGAGGGCAAGTATTCTGAGCAGATCAAAGATAGCTTTCATAGAGGGTGGCACAACATACGCGGTCAAGGTAGATGGTGGAAGCGTTGTTTGTCCAAAGCCAGACGGCGTGATGCTAGGTTGAAACTTAGAGGGCATAAGGGACAGCCAACAGCGCATTGGGAAAGTACGGTTAATTATAGGGCTGATTGAAAATGATGGTCGCGAAAGGATAGGGATGATATCAAAGCTAAAAAGCAGACGTGAAAAGTTGGAAGATTTGGCAGAGTTAGAAGCTGTTGTCAAGCGTGCAAAGGATGGTGCGTTGTTGGTAACGTCGAAAGAAGGTGGAGAGATTTACAAATTTATATGTCCTATTTGCAAAAAAGAGTACGATGATTCTGGCGATGATGTTATTCAAGTGGATTATGAGTGGTTTTGTCGTGATTGCTATTACTATGTCAATATTCTTGTCGAAGAAAAGATTAAAGACATGAGGCGCGATATAGTAAATTTGAACAGGTATATCGGCGAATTGTGGAATAGGGAATGAAGGAATATTATGTGCAGGCGAATTGAATTGGACGAAATCGAATATCCAGAACGCATTGAGGCGATTGACTTGCAACAACTAATGGACGCTATTCACCGCTTGTCATACGACCTTGAGGCAGTGTTGGAAGAATTGAAAACGGGGCAACCGGACTTTGTTGGATGATCGACGCAATATTTGACGGGTTCAGAATTTATACCGTGCTGTTATCGGTATCAATATCTGTCCTACTGTTCAGGTTTTGCACCCGCACAACGCGATACAAGGGCTTTTCGATGATAGGCGCTATCGTGCCGCTGGAGTGGGTTTTGTTCTACGCATTGAGAGCATTGGACGCGCTTGAGCCAATAGCGTTGAATGCAATGTCGATTCTGATTACGGCTCAAACACTGACATTTATGCTGGTGTTTATCCTGTTCGTAGGTGCGACTATGGATGAATGAAACGACACTCGCCGTCTTATCGGCACTGGCTATTTTAATCTCAGCCGCAAGCGGTTTATATGTTGCGATTACAACGGCTAAAGCGAAGAAAGCTGAGAGCGCAGTCAAACGGGCAGAGATAGACGACATATATTCTCAGATAACCGAGCGCATACAGAAAACTTACGTCACGTTACTTGGGTCAAAAGACCACGCAATCGATAACCTTGAAATTAGAATTAGTTCACTTGAGCAGGACAGACAGGTGAACAAAGGACAGATAAAATTCTTGTTAAAATACATCGGTTATTTGCTAGAGGAAATCAGGAACGACAAGAGCGGATCGTTTACGCCGGTGACAATGGACGCATACCGTCTGGCTTGCGAGGCGGGGCTTTGAAGGTTGTCGAACACGTCATAGACAACTGGCACGGTCCGTGGTCATTGGTGTTATTGGGTGACTTGCACCTGGGCGCGGTCAACGTAGATGAGGACTTGGTGGAGCGTGTAGCGCAGAGGCTCAACGGCGATAACGTGGGCTGGGTAGACCTGGGCGATAGCATAGACGCGATAAATATGCGTGATCCACGGTTTGACCCGCGTATGTTACCAGAGTGGATTGACCTGGCTGACCTGGTAGATATACCGAAGGCGCAAACAGAACGGTATAAACACTATTTCGGGAAGCTAGGCGGTAACTGTTTAGCGCGGTTATACGGCAATCACGAAGCGACGTTACAGAAGCACACGGAACGCGATATATACGCAAGCCTGAACGCCACAATGAAACTTGAGAAGGAACGGGCGTTAGGGTACAGCGGATTCATTCGTTTACGATTCAGGCAAGTGTCAGGCGGTAAAGTGGCGAACACCTGGACGCAAACAATATATGTGTCACACGGAGCGACAGGTGGCAAGCTGGCAGGGGCGAAGGCATTGAACCTTGAACGGTTGGCTATTGGATGGGAAGCGGATATATACGCAGTAGGTCACAGTCACACGAAGATGGTCTTGCAAAAGATGGTAGCAGGACTGGCAACACGGAAGAATGTAATCGAGGAACGGCAGAAAGTATTTATCAACGTGGGCGCATTTATGAACGGGTTGACCGGCTATCCGGAGCGCAAGGGATTATACCCGCAGGCTCTAGGCCCGATTGAATTATTATTCTTCCCGTCAGAGAAGCGCATTACGATTGTGCAGTGAGGGCAAATGAATCGACATAGAAGGATGATTTTATTCGGCAAGAAGGATAGTCTTGCGCCGTTCCTCTTTGACGACGCGCTGACCACGTTCACCGCTGGCATGGCGGTACGGGCAGGGGCGTTGTTCGCTGGTGCTCCGATGATACAGGGTGCATACGCAGGTAGCGGTTATGGCGACACATTATCGTTAGCACGCGGCAGTCAGGTGGTTGACTACTTCTACGATAACTTTGACCCTTATCAAGGCACGATTGCATTATTGTGGACACCTGAGAAAAGCAGGGTTGCAGCGCAGGACTATGATGAGTACATATTTTATATCAATGAGGCCTATTTCTTTGACTATCAACACGATCAGGAACGATTTGTCGGGAAGATTGGCGGGCAGAATCTTCTAGTCGATCATACAACCGTAGCAGGGACAACGTATGCGATAGTGATTAGATGGGATGTTAATAACAAACTGGACGGTACAAATTATTCTTGTCTATCTATTAACGATGTACACGAGTTTGATATTACCGTACAGCCGACAGCATCAGCACCGGATGCGGCACTGGACATTGGACACATTACAGCGCCAGTGAACACCCTTTCTGCCAACGCCCGCATTGAAAACCTAACAGTCCTCCGCTATCCAGTCTTTGACGGCACATACGGCATCGACTTACAGGGTGATGGCACTGACGTTATCGCAGGACATTACAACAGCGGTAACTTTGCCGATATGAGCGAAGTGGTCAACGGTAGCTGGGATACAACGTTATCACTACCAACCAACGCAACACCTGGCGCATTGGCAACGGGTGCAGGGCACGCCTGGTCGCATCCTCATTCAAGCAACCTACTTGGTGTCGGTGGCTTTATGCTGGATGGCACATACGGCAACGATGGATGGGCAGACGAAGGAACGCCAACAGCGGTAGCAGCATTGTCAGCAGCCGAATCGATATTCGGTGGTGGTGGGTACAAGGTCACAAGCGACGCGGCTAACGAGGGCATCTACAAGGATATTACGGTCAGTGTTGGTGATGACATAGTTGGGCGTCACATAGGCTATTCAGACGGTACGAGTGTGCCGAAAGTCGTTTATTGGGATCAGGACAACGGGGCTGAAATTGGACAGTTGACAGGTTCAACGGCAAGCACACGCGCAGCACCAGAGGTGTTTATATTCACATGTGAGGCTCCGGCTGGATGCACAACCATTCGTATCAAGCTGATTAACACGGACGCAACGGCAGCAGATATTACGTACTGGGTGCAGGCTGAGGAGCAAGATAACCTGCTGACGAATCCAAGTATGGTAGCGGGGGCAGGCGACCCGTGGGTGCCGACTGGATGGTCTAATATAAATTTAGATGCAGGTGACACTCAAGCCTCAAGCACTGGTGGCGCTATTATACACTCTGGGTCTGAATGTATTCAGTTTAACGCTGGCGCTATAGCAAACGAGCGCATGTTTTCAAACGCCATCGCGATAGCGCCAGGAACCTTTATAGGTTTAGGCGGAGCTATATACAATACGATTGTGTATAAAACAGCGACTAACTGGGCATCAGACCAAAAATCAATATTAACAGTTAGCGACCTAAGTGGAACTGCTGGAGTATGGTCATCTGTCGGTATGGTGGCAAGAGAGAAGACAGGCGCAGCTCAATTCTACACTTATATTTACGGTAATAGCGCAGTCGGTTACGCCGACGACTTGTACGCCTTTGAACTCGACGCTGTAAGTTTGACCGCCACACCAGCAAGTGAAGCGAACAGCGCAGAGGGTACGGGGCTACGGGTTGACGGACTGGACACGCTAACGCAGCCAACGGATGACACAATGCTAACAGCAACCGCTGGCACTATCAAGTTTGGCGCAACGGCACGACACAACCCCGCTGACTGGGCGAAGTTCGGCAACGCAGAGGGGTATTTGCTCGATATGTACGAGGACGCCAACAACTATTTGAGAGTGTATGAATCAGCGGCTAACACAATGACGATAGCCTACAACGCACAGGGGGCGGGTGAGGTCACAGACGATTACGACGCAACAGGTGTTACGTTTGCAGATACCTTATTGCAATACCAGGTGGAGTATGGCGGATCGGGCGCGTCGCTCAGAATTGGTGGGGCGATAGTAGCTCTGGCAGCGGGTGCGGTAGCATTTGCGACGGCTCCAACAAACGACCTTAACTTTGGTCACAAGAATGACGACACGGCGCAATTTGACGGCGTGATTTCTAATCCAGTATGATAGTCTATCTGGTAATAGGCGGATTAGCAGTCGCGTACGTAGCACTTTGGATTGAAGCGATATTAGATTATTACGATAACCCACAGGAGAGACAATGACGAAGAAATTTAAGGCATTAACACAGGAACCTTACATCGACGGCAATCAAGACCCGTTTATTAACTGGGACGTTTGGGCGCTGGACGATGACGGCGCTATTATACCGGGTAGGCACAAGACTATCTCAACACCGGCATTGGAAACACGCACGGCGCTGTCGTCTGGTGGCGCTGCGGTTGTCGCATTACTCAAGGCGTGCGCGCCACCTGGTTGGGACAACGTGGGTCTTGAGGAAGCGTTAGCACAAGAGGCAGATAAGCAAGAGGCTCTATCGTTAGCAGCCACAGTCAGCGATGAGGTTGAGGCATTCGTTGACAACATTGGCGGCTTCCCGAAAGAGTTTAACGTTTAACGTGATAACGGGGGGCGCTAGATCGTGACGATAGAGTGGAGTAGGGAACGCCGCAATCTGTCTGACCTTGTACCGTGGGCAGATAACCCGCGTTACATCACAAAGACTGACGCCGCACGGTTGGGCGAATCGCTTGATGATTTCGGGCAGATACAGGCTATCGCTATTGGACCCGATAACGACATACTGGACGGGCATCAACGCACGAAAGTGTGGGCTGCCCTCGACAGGTACGGCAAGGAATACGAGGTGGATGTGCGGGTTGCATCACGCCAACTGTCTGACGGTGAACGCCGCAAACTCGCGGCTATGCTGCACACGGGCGCGGTAGGTAGTTGGGACTGGGACGCCCTCGCATCGTGGGACTTCGAGGAATTGCAGGGCTGGGGCTTCAACACCGACACGCTCACAGAATGGAACGACGATGCGGCTAATCTATCGCTGATGCTAGAGGCAGAAACGCCAACCTTTGAACCAGTAGATGAGAGTGAACAACCAAGACTAGACCAGAAGTCACCGATAACTTGCCCACACTGCGGAGTGGAGTTTATACCAGAATGAAAGAATTGCGTGTTGATTGGTGCAGTTATGAAGCCGCTAAATACGCGGTGCTACATTGGCATTACAGTAAGAGAATGCCTAAATCGAAGCTGGTAAAAATAGGCGTGTGGGAAGATATAAACTTTATTGGTACTGTTATTTTTGGAGTTGGCGCGACAAGAAAATTAGTACAACCATATAAGCTGCAACCAGAACAAGGATGCGAATTGGTAAGAATTGCTTTACGAGAACATGTTTCAAGTGTTACCAAAATTGTATCTAAGGCAATTAAAATGTTATCAATTAGTAATCCAGGTTTACGCCTAATTGTATCATTCGCTGACCCTGATGAATCTCATTTTGGAATTATATACCAGGCGGGGAATTGGATATTTACTGGTGTAACTGTTGGTTGCTGGTTTTACAGGGACACAAAAGGGAAATTATGGCATCCTCGACGTGTTTCTCCAGACCCAAATAATCATCAGAAATATATAAAAACTTATGACTGCGTAAAAGTATGGAGGAATGGTAAATATCGTTATCTTTACCCACTAGACAAAGCGATGAGACGACAGATTGTAAAGTTAGCGCAACCATACCCAAAGAAGGATACTTGCGGTCAAAGTGTCAATGGTGACACACCAGCCGTCCAGGCGGGGGGGCTAGGTTCAATCCCTAGTGACCGCTCTCAATCTAGTTATACAAGTTGATATAAGATGACAAACCCAACAGGAAAAGGTGGATTCGTCAAAGGCGACCCGCGCATTAACCGCAAGGGACGCCCGAAGTCCTTCGATGCGCTGCGTACATTGGCGCAACAGATAGCGCACGAGGAAGCGCAGAACAAGAATGGCGAAGCCCTGGTTATCAGTGGGCATAAGGTGACGGTGGCAGAGGCGGTGCTGCGGAGCTGGTTCAAGAGTAGCAACCCGCAGTTGGTCAAGTCGGCGATGGAGATTGCATTTGGTAAGGTTCCAAACGCGGTAGAGATTACGGGTAAGGATGGAGCACCGTTAATACCGGCACGGGCTGAGAAGGCATTGAAGAAGGTCTATGGCAGCGAATAGCTGGGAACGATTAGCGCAGGCGGCAAAGGATGCAGGATGCCCACGCGACCAGATACAGAACTTCATCAAGGGCGGGTACATACCGCAGCCCAAACAGTTAGAGTTTCACGCATTAGCACGGCAAGCAGACGCACATAACGCGATAGATGAGATTGGTATGGGCGGATCACGCGGGGGAGCAAAGTCCCACGCTATTATGGCTCAGATGGTGTTAGACGACTGTGAGAGGCAGCCTGGATTCAAGGGCTTATTCCTCCGCAGTATAGCCGGTAGTGCGCGTGAGAGCTTCGAGGATTTGATAACAAAAGTGTGCCCGCAGTATTACCAGTATTATCAGCCGGGGAACGGCAGGCTATTATTGCCCAACGGATCACGCATTGTCCTGGGTGGCTTTTATTCTGAAAAGGATATCGGCAAATACCTGGGCATCGAATATGACGCAATAGCGATTGAGGAATGTACCTTACTAAGTAAAGACACATACGACAAACTGCTAGGGTCCAAACGGTCATCTAAAGACGGATGGAGAGAGAGAGTCTATGTTTCAACTAATCCAGGGGGCATTGGACATTCCTGGTTTAAGAAACGATTTATAGAGCCAAGCAGACGTGGTGAGCAGGACATAACAGCGTTTATATTCGCTAATTATCATGATAATAAATATAACAGTGATTCATACATTCGGTATCTGGAACGGTTAACCGGGTGGTTAGGTAGAGCGTGGCGTGATGGTGACTGGGATATAGCGGCTGGTCAGTTCTTCACCACGTTTGACGCACAGACGCACGTCGTTGAGTACGAGGCGTCATCATCTTGGCGCTGGATATTAGCAATGGACTTTGGATATCAGCATTACACAGTAGTCTACCTTATAGGCATAGACGGTGACGGGAACGTGTATATCGAAGCCGAACACGCAGAGCGCAAGTGGTTGGTCAAGTCACACGCGGACGCAATAAAGGCGATGGTGAAACGCAGCGCGGCACGGGTTATCAGCAAGCGTGTAGCGGGTGCAGACATCTTCGCAAAGCGCGGTGATGAGGCAACGATAGCAGAGCAGTACAAGAAGCTGAACCTTGACTTTGAGGCAGCGCAGATGGACAGGGTGAACGGGGCAGCCGAGATACTGAAACGGTTGGGCGATCCTGAGCAGGGCATTAAACCGACGCTGTTCATACACCCTAGATGCGCTCGATTGATTGAATGTTTACCAGAGATGCAGCACGATCCACGCAGACCAGAGGACGTGCTAAAAGTAGATTGTGATGAGGAAGGAAACGGCGGCGATGATCCTTATGACACCGCACGGTACGGATTGATGGAGGCGGCTATGAAACGCACAAAAGCGAGGGTGGTACGGTATGCCTGATGATGCCAGAGTATTAGTCAGACAGTCATTTTTGCAACACCTATACGGCATTGACACGGAACGCCAGCGCCGGTATGCCCTATACCGTGATTATTACGACGGCGAACAGGCGACGAAACTAACCAAGCGTTTGCGTAGGGTGTTACAGGTCAAAGGCGATGAGGAGTTTAGGGGTAATTATTGCGGTATACCCGTAGATGCTCTAGCTGAACGGCTCAAGGTCACTGGCTTTAACGCTGATGATACACTCGTAGAAACACTGTCAGAATGGTGGAAGACAAACAGGATGGACGGTGTACAGGGTGACGTTCACTTGTCGTCTATCCGTGACGGTGATGCCTTTGTCATTGTCGAATGGAATGATGAGGACGAAATACCACGCTTCTCAATGGAACTTGCCTATGATGGCAGCGACGGTGTAAAGATTCACTATTCAGATGAGCGCCGGGGTGTTGTGGCGTTTGCGTCTAAGAGATGGGTGATTACTAACCCAACGTCAGACGCGGGGAAGGTAAGGCGCATCAACCTGTATTATCCTGACCGCATCGAGAAGTATATTAGCAACGCTGATGAGGTCGGTGGAGACTGGGAGCAATACCAGGATGACGACGATCCACAATGGCCTATACCGTGGCTGCGGGGTGATGGAAGTCCAAGAGGTGTGCCGATCATTCACTTTGCCTATCGGGCGAGTGGGTACAACTTTGGCAAGTCACGCATAAGCGACATCATACCAAAGCAGAACGAATTGAACAAGGCAATGATAGACGTTGTGGGTGTAGCCGATACGTCCGCATTCCCGATATTGTGGGGCACGGGTGATGACTTCGGGAATGTCGAAGTTGGACCAGGTACATTCATCCAAAGCGATAACGCCGACGCTAAAATAGGGCGCATTGCTCCGGGTGATATTACTGGGCTACTTGCATACAAGAATGATATTGTCGTGGATATTGCTAGAATATCAAACACACCGCTATCACGCTTCCAGCTTACGGGGCATGTTGCCAGTGAGGGCACGTTAAAACAGCAGGAAAGCGGGCTTGTGTCTGATGCTGAGTCTACCCAGGTATATTTCGGTAACTCCTGGGAAGACGTGATGAAAATGGGCATCAAGCTCACTAACGACTTCGGCAAGGGTAAGCTGGATGAGGAACAGTCTATCGATACCGAGTGGAAGCCTGCTGCGGTACGTGATGAAACTGAGCTGATAACTCGCCTGGGTGTAATGAGCGAGAAGCTGAACGTACCGGATAGCGTATTGTGGCGTCGTGCTGGTCTGACTGAGGAAGAAATAGAGAAAGCCGAGAAAGACCCGCAATACCTTGAGCACCGGGCTATGCAGGGCGTAGGTATGCTGATGAATGAGGAGAACAGAGAATGACGGCAAACTTATTAGACTATTACCGGGATATACGCGATTGCGACTTGTGGAAACCCAAGATGACAGACGCAGCTATCAAGGAATGGATGGATAGGTCTAATGCGTTCAATTACTTCTTTGCTAGATATTACGGCACTAATAGACCCGACAACGAAATGGAAGAATGGCTATTATTACATAGGATGCGTGGTGGGTAATCAGAAATGGATGGTTGCCTATGATCCAGAAAGGTACGATATTGTGCATGTAGCACCGTTTGATGATACGCACGAGCACGTATACAACGATGATGGTATGTGCTGGTGTGGAGCGTGGATAGAAGCGGTTGAGGGGGGATCGTTGATTCATCACCTCAACTTAACAGAACGATTGAGCGTGGCGGGTAACGCCGAAAGGATAGGATGATGGCAGAAATACCGAATGAGGCAATTTTAATATGTATGCTATTTGAGGCTCTTGGCGTACCAAAGATAGACGTACTTGAGATGACTGATGATGAGGTTTATGAATACATTGAAAGCCATCCATTTGATGAGGAGACAGGGCACATGGCCGTAGATAAAGAAATAGCCACATTCCTTCTGGAAAATCTTGGCTATAATCGTGCGGCAAAGATATTTCGTTCTTTTCCTAGCTGGTATGCGTAGAGACTAATGGCTCCTAACCCTCTCAGCAAGGCACACAAGGATGCGCTGAAAATGGCGCAATGGATAGCGTGGGCGACAGGTCATTACCTGGGCAGCACACAACATCCACGCGGGCAAATGCTGAGTGTATACCGCAAGGCTAGACGCGAGATGAGCGGGGTGTTAAAGGCGAAACGACGCACGATGAAAGCAGAGGCGCGTGGTGTGCTGACTAACACGCAGCGCAAACTAGACGCGATAACAGCGGATATTGTGAGGGACGCGGTGGAACGTGGGCAACAGAGCGCACTCGTACAGTTGGCAGCCTATGCAGATGACGGGGTGCAATATACGCCGGTGATGATACCAGCCGACGTGATAGATTTACAGAACGCGCCGATGCTTGAATATGGCAGACAGGCATCACAGATACTTGGACTGATTGCCGGTGGTGGTGATGTGACAAGCGCGATCATAGGCGATGCTGACCGGGTGGGCATTATGTCACCGGCTCCAGTTATAACGATGGCAGCGGATGCAACGTCAAAGAGCGTCGCCACGTCGTTTATGAGCACGGTAGGACGTGAACCAGCGCAGGCGTTTGATTGGATGAAGCAACCTATACCAGCGATTGACGACAGAACAACGGACACGTGTTTAAGCGTAGCGGGGCAGGTGCAGCCGGTAGATGGTAAATTCCACCTAACGGGCACACCGAGGTTTGCTGATGACATGGACTGGTCGCCGTTCCACTTCTATTGCAGGACAAGCATTGCGCTATACCTGCCCCAGTATGACGACGGGATCACTCAGGCGTTACGAGAAGACGTGACGGTTGAACGCGACAAGAGGGCTGTCCAAGAGGCAGCGAAAGGGGAATGATGGACAAGAAATATTGGTTCGAGAGAAACAAAGATGGTGAAGCAATTTCCTATAATGTGTGCGTATACGGTAATAATATTACTTGCACGAAGCGTATAGAAATGGCACTAATAGAACAAGCTGTAGTTCCATTGATGGACATGGCGGACAATGAAGTAGAAAATGAATATTTCAAGGCACTGGTGAAATAGGACGAATGACCGACGTGCAGAGGGTGGCGTTGATAGCGATTGAGGTGACTAATGGCAGATGAAGTTGGACATTGTGACTTGTGTGGAATCCAGTGGGTCATAAAAGGCGCATCGGACAAAGAGGGCTGCCCGTTCTGCGGTGCGGCAGAGGAAGAAATATACATCGAGGACGAAACGAGCGGGCAACCTGAATAGTGTTTAACCCGGCATAAAGCTGGGTAACTTACGTGACGGCAACGGTTAAAGCCGGAGGGAGAAACAAATGGCAGATGAACAGAACAATGACCAGAACGCACAGGGCAGCGGTGAATTGCCTGATGCTGGTCTCGGCGATGGAGTAAAAACATTCAATCAAGCGGAAGTAGACAGGCTTTTAGGTGAACGGGCTTCAAGAGAGCGGGCAAAGTTTTCGGACTATGCCGACCTGAAAGCGAAAGCCACCAAGTACCAGGAATATGAGGACGCACAAAAGAGTGAACTTGAGCGAGAGCGAGAGGCGCGAGTGACTGCGGAGACAACGGCGAAAGCTGCAATGGACCGCGCAAACCAACGCCTGATTCGAGCCGAGTTCGTAGCGAAGGCTGCTCTATTGGGCGCGGCGCATCCAGAAGATGCCTATGCACTGGCAGATAAAACGGCAATACAGCAGGGCGATGATGGCACTGTAACCGGCGTATCAGATGCAGTCAAAGCACTCGTAGAAGCTGGGCGACTGCCGGTAACTGGGCGACAAAGAGCACCGAACCTCGACGGTGGTGCAGGTGGCGGGGATCGTTCTGGCGATGGCAAGCTAAAAGCCACACCAGAGCAGGAAGCAATCGCAAGAAAGATGGGTCTACCGCTTGAACAATACATTAAATATGTGCCGAAATAATCGGCGCAGGAGTACGTAATGGCAAGTAGAGGATTTGAATTTGCCTTTGACCTGAATGGAGCAAGCACACCGATGATTAAAGACTTCACTGTCGGCGCTGCATCTGCTTATAAGGTTGGGGATTTGGTCACTATTCAAAGTGACGGGTACATTGATTTGCAGACTGGAAGCGTTGGTGAGGTTAGTGGCGTCGTAATGGAAGCCATCACCGCCGCAAACGCAACTGCCAGCACGTCAGAAATCAAGATGGCGATTGTCACACCCTCACAGGTGTGGAAATGCTCGATGGATGCAAGCACGGCAACCTCGGCGATTGTTGGATACATTAAAACCCTGGACATCGCTGACCAGAACACCATCGACGCCTCTGATATAACAAATGGTTCCCTGACTCTGTTCGATAAAAGCGAAACGGACACTGACGGGAATATTCTGGCTTACGTTCTGTTCTCCGATGTCACATTTGAACGTGGCGTTGTAGACACCGACACCACATAACGGGGGGTAAATCATGGCTATTTCTGAACAATGGGCATACCTCCTGGACCCTGGTATTCGGGCGATCTTCGAGGCACAACGGGAAGCACTAGCGGCATCGTCAAAGATTCCGTTGTTATTTGGTGTTCACTCCAGTAACAAGGCTGTAGAATATGACCTTGGCATTGGTGGCATGGGCGATTTCACGGAGTACGAAGGGCGCATCAACTATGATGACCCCGAACAGCTCTGGCGTCCATCTTATACGCATACTGAGTATGCAAAGGGTTTCAAAGTAGAACGCTCGTTGGTTGATGACGATCTGTACAATGTTATCAATAAACGACCTTTGGCCTTCGCTACGGCAGCTATGCGGACACGTGAAAAGCACGGCGCAACCGTATTCAATAACGCATTCGCAACCACAACCGGCTATGACAGTGTTTATCTGTGCAGCGCATCGCACGATTATTCACCGTCTAACGGCACTCACCAGAGCAACTATCTGGCAACCGCGTTGAGCTATGACAATGTTGTAGCCGCACGGGAAGCTATGCGGGCGTTCGTTGATGACAGAGGGCAGTTGCTTAATATGAATCCCAGCGTTTTGTTAGTACCTCCAGAACTGGAAGGAACCGCAAACGAGATTCTTAGAACTATGCGCGGTCCCAACAGTCAACAGCCAGGAACGGCTAACTACGAGGCTAACCTGTTGCAAGATCGTGGATTCTCCTATGTTGTATGGGATTACCTGACCGACGCAACTAACTGGTTCGTGATTGATAGTGCTCTGGCGAAACTTTATCTTAACTGGTTTGATCGTGTGCCTTTGGAATTGGCGCTTGACCCAACCGGCGGCTTCCACCTTGAAGCCCGGTGGCGCGGTTATATGCGCTACTCATACGGCTGGAGCGACTATCGGTTTGTTATCGGTAGCACTGGCGGAGACTAATGCGTAGGGGCAACCCCCCGGGAGATATAAATGGCAACTACTAATCTTGACGCATTAACCTTAGACGGAGCACTAATCGTAACTGGTGCAACCACGCTGACCGGCGCTCAGACCTTTACGGGTGCGGCTACCTTCTCAAGCACCCTGGCTATAACCGGCGCTGCAACAATGGCAACCTCACTTAACTTCGGCACATTGTCCAGCATAGCGCAGACAGGCATCACGCTGACCGCAGCCAATAACAGTATCTTAAACGTGTTCGCAGACGATGGCAACACCACG